>ERZ808051.514-NODE-514-length-40849-cov-10.722457_pt1 | contig 40849 bp, 37 predicted proteins | sample MGYA00380199_ERZ808051 | MGnify/ENA primary metagenome ERZ808051 (study PRJEB31490, sample SAMN06133391) | mouse gut metagenome | isolation source: J11 | host: mice | place: China: Chengdu | collected 2015-05 ... | reverse complement strand
CATGGCAATGGAAGATGATACGGACTTATAAAGACGTATATAAATTGCAGGAGAGGAGGTGGTTGGATGTCATTGAAGAAGAGATTAAAGAAGGCTAAAAAAACGCTAAAAAGATTGCCAAAGTAATAAAAAAGAATCCTGAAATAGCTGCGGATATTGGCATGATTATCTTTGGTGCTGCGGCGAAACCTTAAGGTGCCGGTTAAATGCGTATTCGCTTTTTGCCGTAAAAGGTTATGTATGTTGTAACGCTTCCCGAAATGGGAGGCGTTACTTTTATCTCATTTTACAGGAGGAAAAATGAAAACGGTTGATGCAAAGAAAAAGCCCTGTTCCCGATGCCCGTACACTTTGGGACTGGTAAATACTCTGACCAATCCCTGCCCGGAGTGCAGGATGAATGGCTACCGGTCTTACGAATGGTTCCAGAAGCAGTTGTCAAAGGAATGTTCGGATTCTTTCAATGGAAACAGATCTGATGAATAAGGAGATGGGAGATATAGTTAAATTGTTTCGGTCAGATCATGGGACTGGCTATGATAGAGAACAGGGAGTGTTTCGGGGAACCGGAATGCTCCTTGATTCATTTTAAGGCTGCATGATATATAAGCTGGGACTGCATATCAATGCTGCAGCAAATGTAGAAACGCTCCGCCTTGCTGGGTTTGCAGAATTTTAATAAATTTATTAGCACTCACCTCTTGACAGTGCTAACAATCCGTTGTATTGTGATAGTGTTAATAGAACAGAGGCGGTGCATCCGCCATATTCAGCAGCTATTGCAGGAATGGAGGGAGACTATGAACCTGACCAAATTTACCCAGAAATCTATGCAGGCAGTCGAGCAGTGTGAGAGACTGGCCTATGAATACGGCAATCAGGAGATTGAGCAGGAGCATTTGCTCTACAGTCTGCTCACCATCGACGACAGCCTGATCTTGAAACTAATTGAAAAAATGGAAATACAGAAAGAATACTTTGTAAACCGGGTGGAGCAGGGACTGCGTAAACGGACGAAAGTTCAGGGCGGGCAGATATACATCGGGCAGGATCTGAACAAAGCTCTGATCGGCGCGGAGGATGAAGCCAAAGCGCTTGGCGACGAGTACGTGTCCGTGGAGCATTTGTTTCTGGCGATGTTAAAGCATCCTAACAGGGAAATCAAAGAGATATTCAGAGAGTTTGGCATCACGAGAGAGCGTTTTCTGCAGGCATTATCCACAGTTAGGGGTAACCAGAGAGTGACATCGGATAATCCGGAGGCAACTTATGACACGTTGGAGAAGTACGGACAGGATCTGGTGGAACGGGCGAGGAACCAGAAGCTTGATCCGGTCATCGGCAGAGATAACGAGATTCGCAATGTTATCCGTATTTTGTCCCGCAAGACGAAGAACAATCCGGTGCTGATCGGCGAACCTGGCGTAGGCAAGACCGCGGTAGCGGAGGGATTAGCCCAGCGTATTGTCAGAGGCGACGTGCCCGAGGGGCTCAAAGATAAGAAGATTTTTGCATTGGACATGGGCGCATTGGTGGCAGGCGCAAAGTACCGCGGCGAGTTCGAAGAACGTCTTAAGGCCGTTTTGGACGACGTGAAGAACAGTGACGGACAGATTATTCTTTTTATAGATGAACTGCACACTATCGTGGGCGCAGGCAAGACAGATGGCGCAATGGATGCAGGCAATATGCTCAAGCCTATGCTTGCGAGAGGCGAACTGCACTGTATCGGAGCAACTACACTGGATGAATATCGTCAGTATATCGAGAAAGATGCGGCGCTTGAGAGGCGGTTCCAGCCTGTCATGGTGGAAGAACCGACGGTGGAGGATACTATTTCCATTCTTCGTGGATTGAAAGAGCGTTATGAGGTATTCCATGGGGTGAAGATCATGGACAACGCGCTGGTCAGCGCTGCGGTGCTGTCCAACCGGTATATTTCCGACAGGTTCCTGCCGGACAAAGCCATTGATCTGGTGGATGAAGCATGTGCGCTGATCAAGACGGAGCTTGATTCCATGCCCACGGAGCTTGACGAGCTGCAGCGCAAGGTCATGCAGCTTGAGATTGAGGAGACTGCCCTGAAAAAAGAGGATGACAATTTAAGCAGGGAGCGGCTTGCCAATCTGCAAAGAGAGCTTGCAGAATTGAAAGAAGAGCTGAAAAACCGCATGGCGCAGTGGGAGAACGAGAAAGCTTCCGTAGACAGACTATCTAAGATCAGGGAGGAGATCGACGAGGTAAACAGTCAGATCCAGATTGCTCAGCGGGATGGCGATTATGAGAAAGCGGCGGAGCTGAGTTATGGGAAACTGCCCTCCTTGAAGCAGCAGCTTGAGATAGAAGAGGAAAAAGTGAGTAAGGAAGACTTATCCCTTGTGCATGAGAGCGTTTCAGATGAAGAAATCGCCAAGATCATCTCCAGATGGACGGGAATACCGGTCTCCAAGCTGACAGAGAGTGAGCGCAACAAGACGCTACATCTGGACGAGGAACTGCACAGGCGTGTGATCGGACAGGATGAGGGTGTGACAAAAGTGACGGAAGCGATTATCCGTTCCAAAGCAGGGATCAAAGATCCCACGAAACCTATTGGTTCTTTCCTGTTTCTGGGACCGACCGGTGTGGGCAAGACAGAGCTTGCCAAGGCGCTTGCGGCATCGCTTTTTGATGATGAGACGAACATGGTTCGTATCGATATGAGCGAATATATGGAGAAATATTCGGTTTCCAGGCTGATCGGAGCGCCTCCCGGGTATGTGGGCTATGAGGAGGGTGGACAGTTGACTGAAGCAGTCAGAAGAAAACCGTACTCAGTGGTTCTTTTTGATGAGATTGAAAAAGCTCATCCCGATGTGTTCAATGTGCTTCTGCAGGTACTTGATGATGGGCGTATCACAGATTCTCAGGGCAGGACGGTGGATTTTAAGAATACGATTCTGATCATGACTTCCAATATCGGAGCCAATTACCTGTTGGAGGGTATTGACGCACAGGGAGCGGTCACAGCGGAAGCAGAGGCAATGGTCATGGGGGATCTGCGGAACCATTTTCGGCCGGAGTTCCTGAACAGGCTGGATGAAACCATCCTCTTTAAGCCGCTCACCAAAGAAAATGTCGGCGGTATTATCCGTCTGATCGTGGACGATCTGAACAGGCGGCTTGCAGACCGTGAGCTGCAGATCGAGCTGACAGCGGAGGCAGCGCAGTTCATCGTAGATAACGCCTATGATCCGGTTTACGGGGCGAGGCCTTTGAAACGATATATTCAGAAGTATGTGGAGACGTTGTCCGCGAAACTGATCTTAGCTGATCAGGTGGCGGCCAAGGATACGATACAGATCGTGCTGCGTGACGGGCAGTTGGCGGCAGTGCGGAAGTAATGGTGCAGAAAGCATCCTGAGTCATAACAGTAAGCAGAAAACAGCAGGCCATTTACAGAGGGGGCTGCTGTTTTTTGTTGTAAATCGGTTGAAGGGATGGGAAACGGATGCTATGATAAAAAAGAAAATCAGTCTGAGAGAACCAGCGGACAGGCAAAGATGAGAGTGATAGAGAGCCGGACAGGCATAGGAGGTAAATAACATGCGATATCCTAAGTTTTTACAGGCAGGAGGAACCATTTCTTTTGTGGCGCCGTCTTTTGGATGTACGATAGAACCTTATAAAAGCGAATTTGTGCGTGCCCAGGAGCGGTTGGGGCAGCAGGGGTTTCATATGGAGCTGGGGCCAAACTGTTATGCAAACAAGGGGGTAGGGATCAGTAATACACCGGATAGATGTGGCGAGGAGCTGACGGAGTACTATTGCAATATAACAGGTGATTGCATCATTTCCTGCGGCGGCGGGGAACTGATGTGCGAAATACTCGATCATGTGGATTTTGATCGCATCAGAGAAGCAGATCCGAAGTGGTACATGGGGTATTCGGACAATACGAATATGACATTCCTCTTAACGACACTGTGTGATACGGCTTCGATCTATGGCCCCTGTATTTCATCCTTTGGCATGGAGCCGATGCATCGGTCACTGGAGGATGCGCTGGCATTGCTGCAGGGCAGTAAGCTGGTGATGGATGGGTATGATGCGTGGGAACGGGAATCACTGAAAGACGAGGAACATCCTTATGAGTCCTATCATCTTACTGAAACGAGTGTTATTAAATATATTCTGCCTGACGGCAGAACGAATATAGAGAGTCTGGCAGGGCAGATGCAGAGCACGGGGACAGAGACGGTTCCGGTAATGCAGGCGCAAAGTGCGGAAATTGATTTCTCCGGCAGACTGTTGGGCGGCTGTGTAGACTGTCTGGTGAATCTGCTCGGGACGAAGTATGATCGTGTGACGGAGTTTGTGCAGCGGTATGAGGAGGATGGCATTATCTGGTTTCTGGAGGCATGTGATCTGAATCTGATGGGAATCCGTCGGGCTATGTGGCAGATGGAGCATGCCGGATGGTTTCAGCACTGCAGAGGATTTCTTATTGGCAGGCCGCTAAACGGTATGGGTGTAAATGAATTTGGAATCGATCACTATCAGGCGGCTTACGAGATGCTCAGGAGCTACCATGTGCCTGTGATGATGGATCTTGATATCGGACATCTGCCGCCGATGATGCCCTTGATCTGCGGGAGTATGGCGCGGGTCGTAAGTGATGGACAGCAATACCGCGTGGAGATGGAACTGCGGTAGTAGAGGAGAGATACAGATTTGCATGAATGATGATGCGGGAAAGGTGGTATGATATATGATTCCAAATGATCCGGTTATGTTACTGAGCTATATTAATTTGAAATTGCGGGATTATTACGGCAGCCTGGAGGCGCTGTGCGATGATCTGGATGCAGACCGCGCCGCAATAGAGGATAAACTGTCCGGTATTGATTATCATTACGATGAGGAGAAGAATCAGTTTGTCTAAAACTATTAAAATCACTATTGTTATTGATGACGAAAAATCGAATACAGAATCTGCATATGAGTTAAATCCAACAGTTGTTGTGACGCATGATTCATCTATGACGCTTATGTCAACTTTGTTGCAAAACCATCTGATCAGCGGCAGTTTCTGTGGTGGACGAGGGGACTGTGGAAGATGCAGAGTGCAGTTCATCAAAGGGGCGGTGCTGCCCACAGCGCTGGAAAGAAGCGTGATGGAGCCGGAAGAACTGAGGCAGGGATACCGCCTGGCATGTCTGGCAAGGCCGAAAGACGATTGTGTCATTCGGCTGGCATTGATTGAGGCGGCTCAGATTGATATTGTATCAGAAATGATGGATGTGACGGATAATATTGACCATATAAGTCAGCACAGTGATATAGCTGAATACAGCAAAGCAGACGTTATGGAATTGAAAAAGTGTGAAACCGGGTTGATTGCTGTTGACCTTGGAACTACGACCATAGCTATGCAGCTTATGGATCTGAAAGATGGACAGGTGCTGGACAGCTATTGCGAGATGAACCCACAGAGGCGTTACGGCGCGGATGTACTGTCAAGGATAAAGGCTTCCGTAGAGGGAAACAGGGAAGAACTGAGGCGGTTGGTATTGGAGGTATTGGAACGGGGCACTGCCCGGTTTGAGAAGTACGCGTCCATGCATGGCATGTCGGTATGCGGAATGTGCATTGCAGGTAACACTACGATGGAACATCTGCTTATGGGGTATGATGTATCGGCTTTAGGATGCAGTCCCTTTACGCCGGTAGAGATTGGCCTCCAGGAATACCATCATCCGGCATGGGGGTTTAGAGTATGGCTGGCTCCGGGAATCAGCGCTTTTGTGGGAGGCGATATTACAGCGGGACTCTACGCGCTTAATATGCTTTCTGCAAGGGGCCTGCAGAATGCCGACGGCGCCACACTGCTGATCGATCTTGGAACGAACGGTGAAATGGCGGTTACGGACGGCAGCCGCATCATTGTCACGGCCACAGCTGCGGGACCTGCTTTTGAGGGCGGTGCAGGGGCAGGTATCGTAGGGAGCGATATGATTGCCTGCGCGGCATCTCTTTTACATAACGGAATATTGGATGAGACAGGATTGTTGGCGGAGCCCTATTTTACAGAGGGAATCCGCGTGGGTTCTCCGGCGGTAATGCTGCGCAGTCAGGATATCAGAGACCTGCAGATGGCTAAGGCGGCTGTTCGCGCCGGCGTGGAAATCTTGTGGAAACGAATAGGCGCGCCGGAGATCAAGAGGGTCTATCTGGCAGGTGGATTCGGCTATTATCTGGATGTGGATTCGGCTTTTGACATAGGGCTTTTGCCGGAATCTATGCGCGGCAGGGTGCAGGCGGTGGGTAATTCTTCGCTGGCCGGTGCATTTCGGATGGGACGCGATCTTTGTCAGTGCAGGATTGACAGGGAGAGCCTGCAGCAGAGTTTATCTTTGGTAGAAAGTGTGAATCTGGCCGAACAGGAGGGCTTTGACCGGCTGTATGTGCAGCATATGAATTTTGCACAGGAATCTGTCCGAGTGCATCATAAATAATCAGTATATAAGAGAGATAAGTCTGTTATGACATGCAGATTTTAAGGTAATGTTAAGTTTTCCCGGCTTTTTGATTAAGGTAACGGTGTTATCTTAAGTATAACAACGAAATGACAGTATATGGAAACGGCAGCCGGCTGACAGTTGGGATCCATATGAACAGGCGGGGGAAGGAGATCCATATGTGGACGCGAAAAGAGATAAAAGAAAGGGCAAAAGAGGCTCTGAAGAGAAATTACTGGAAGATTATCATGGTCAATGCGCTGGCTATGGCTTTAAGCGGCGGAATCAGCTATTACACCAGTTATTCTAATTCGAGAAATGTAGCGGATAATCTTATTGCAGTAGACGAGACACAGCATGAAGAAATGACAGGGGAAGTATACGCGCCGCAGTATGAAGAGATGACAGGGGAAGTATACGTGCCGCAGTATGAAGAGATGACGGAAGAAGCAGACAGGGTGCAGATCGAAGAAATGATGGAAGATGATCTGTGGCAGGATGAAGAATCGTACATGAACGCCCGAGAGGAAGTACTGATCATAATCATAGTGGCTGTTATCATAATAATCGTTACGCTTATTGTTATGGCGGTCATGTATGTAGTTATCGCACTGCTATATAATCCCTTTTATGTAGGTGTGCAGCGGTTTATGCTCAGAAGTGTGGATGATAGCGGTGACATCAGGGAGATTGCATATGGATTTGATCATTCCTACAAAAATATTGTGAAGACTATGTTTATGGTAGATATGAAAGTGTGTCTGTGGATGCTGTTATTTATTGTTCCGGGCATCTATAAGAAGTATCAATACCGCATGGTATCTTATATTCTGGCTGAGCATCCGGACATGGAGCCCAAGGCAGTGCTGCAGATGAGCAAGGATATGATGAATGGACAGAAATGGCATGTGTTTGTACTGGATCTTTCTTTCATCCTCTGGCATATGACGTCTTTAATAACATGCGGTATTTCTGCAATATTCTATGTCAATCCTTATATTTACCTGACAAACGCGGCGCTGTACCGCAGGCTCTGCGTGCCCTATAACGGAGGCCCACGACTTGAGGAAACAGTGTATGGCAATGGATCATAAATGGATCTTAAATCAGGAAGAAAGGCGGCGTCGAGATGGGATATAAAGTGTTGATAGCGGATGATGAAGCAGAAATCAGAGATGTACTGCGTCTGTATCTGGAGCAGGACGGGTATAAGGTGGTGGAGGCGGCAGACGGTATGGAAGCTATGGAAAAGATCCGGATGGAGCAGCCTGATCTGGCGATTCTGGATATTATGATGCCTGGTTTAGATGGATATCGTGTGTTACGCAATATAAGACAGAACAATAATATACCGGTCATCATGCTTTCAGCCAAGGATGCGGACTCAGATAAGGTGCTGGGGCTGAATCTGGGGGCGGATGACTATATTACGAAACCTTTCGGGCCGCTTGAGGCAGTTGCGAGGGTGAATTCCAACATTCGAAGATTCTATTCTCTGGGTGCGCGGGGAGACAGACAGCAGGCAGTGACGGAATTGAAAGTGCAGGATCTGCGGCTGGACCTGGAGGCATGCATGCTGTTTCGAGGGGATGAAGTGATTGAGCTGACTTCGGTGGAATTCCGAATCATGAAGCTGTTCATGGAGGAGCCGGGCAAAGTGTTTACGAAGCAGCAGCTCTATGAACAGGGATGGGGAGACGAATATCTGGTGTCCGACAATAACATTATGGTATGTATTTCCAAGCTGCGTGCCAAGTTGAATCTGGAGGGCAGGGAATATATCAAGACGATTCGGGGGCTGGGATACCGGTTGGAGAAATAAGACAGGAGGCAGTGAATAAGATGGGCAGTGGCAGGACGGAAGACAAGAAATCGCTTAAGGGGTTTCTGATCAGCAGATTCCTGATCATTATCCTGTTTATTCTCGTCAGCGAAGAGCTGATCGGGATACTCTATGATTATGTAGTCATCCCTGAATTATCACTGATTCTGGAAAGATGGCAGATATCCATCTCCTCAGACGGGAATCCGATCGTTTTATTGTTGCACATGTTATTATATATTGCGGCTTCATTTCTGCCGGGAGGATTCGGTGGATATGCACAGCAGGCGATTGGCGAGCAGATAGGCAGTTCTCTGCATATCGCCGTGGATTCTCCTGTATTTGTGGGAAAATGGGGAATTTTGCTGCGGGTAGCCATTAGCGTGGTTTTTCTGGTGATGATCTTTGTGAGCGTCTTGCCTTACCTGTTGGGAGCTTTTTTCTATTACAGGGTAGTGACCAAGAAAGTCAATGCACTGATGGAGGAAGAAAAGGAACAGCAGGCGGCCTATGACAGGCAGCGTAATCTGCTGCTTTCGGATATTGCACATGATATTAAGACTCCGATCACTACACTGTGCAGCTACAGTAAGGCGCTGTCGGATGATATAGTGCAGGGGGAGAAAAGACAGGAATATCTGAATGCCATTTACAATAAGTCCATGCGGATGAATGAACTGATCACATTGTTGTTTGAATATGTCAAGTTGGATAGCAGCGGGTTTGAGCTTCATAGAGAGGACGGAGATCTGGGGGAAATTCTCAGGGAGAGCACGGCTGTGCTGTATGCGGATTTTGAGGAGCGTAATATGAAGCTTCGAGTAGAGATACCGGAACAACCTGTGCCGTATAAAGTGGACAAGGTACAGATGGGGCGTGTGATCACCAACCTATTGACTAATGCCCTGCGGTATGGCGGAGCAGACGGTAAGGTACTGGTTCGTCTGCAGGGATACGTGATCACGGTGGCAGATGACGGTCCGGAGATTGACAGGGAATTTGCAAAACATATCTTCGATCCTTTTGCCAGAGCGGACAAGGCACGGAGCACGAAGGGCGGCAGCGGACTTGGACTGAGTATTGCGTCGAAGATTGTGGATATGCACGGCGGACAGCTGAAACTGGACTGTGGTTTCGGCCATGGATATACGAAAGCATTTCAGGTGATATTGTAAGAGCGCCGGTAAAGAGAACCATTGATTCTGTTTTATGTGAAGAGAGCATATATATGTACAAAGAACGGCTGCAATTATTCGTGGAAATGTTGGTGCAGATATTGGTGCAAAGTGTTCGCATGAATATGGCGCGGATGATTAAGCCGGGGAATAAGGAATGATGGTTCAATGAAATGGAAGAAAGGTGTAAGCAGAGAAAAGATGCATCCAAAGAATAATTTGGGTGCTTTTTTCAACGGTCGTACAGGCAGAATAATAAAAACTACTGTTATTTTATTGGCGGCGGTTATGCTCTGTGTGCCAGGTATTATGCAGCGGCGCGCCAAGGCGGTACAGACAGGAAGCATGACAGACAGTAAGAAGATTGCGATCACATTTGATGACGGACCGCATCCCTATTATACGGAACAGTTATTGAATGGTCTGAAAGAACGCGGAGTCAAGGCAACCTTTTTTGTGATGGGTAAGCATGTAGAGCTGTATCCGGATCTGATCGAGAGGATGAGTGAAGAGGGGCATCTGATCGGCAACCATACGTACAGTCATATGCAGCTGAATAAGGGAAACGGTGAGGCATTTAAGGAAGAGCTGATCAAAACAAACGGGCTGATCGAGGAACTGACAGGGCAGGAGGTACAATATGTGCGGCCGCCTTATGGATCCTGGGATAAAAAGTTTGAGAAAGAGCTTAATATGTTTCCGGTGCTCTGGACCATCGATCCGCTTGACTGGTGCAGTGATAATGTAAGCGGCATTGTACGGAAAGTGACTTCCAAGGCGAAAGAAAATTCCATCATCCTGATGCATGATGAATACAAGAGTACGGTGACGGCAGCGCTGCAGATCATTGACACCCTGCAGGATGAGGGGTACGAATTTGTGACAGTAGACGAACTTTTGTTTGACTAAGATGCTCAGAACTCTGTTTTGCGCAGATCTACGGTCAGCGCCGGGCGGATGCCGAATCCCTCCAGACCTGCATTTTCCTGACGTAAAAGTTCTTCCGTATAGCCATTGCCTACCAGATAGCATTTGCTGGAAGTGCCCTCCACAGGCTCCCGCAGCCACCAGGAACATTCTTCGATATTGAAATCATTGTAATCAAGCAGATACCAACGGCTTTCGTCCTGCTTTACGGCAGCCTGCGTGGGCAGGGCGAGTTTGGTCATTCCGGCATCATCGAACCACTGCAGCTCTTCTAAAGACAGCAGATATACACGGTCCGTGGTGGTGATCGTGTCGGCGTCAAACAGAGGATTGCTTTTGGTAGCATGTTCTGTCTCTACGATGGCGGCCAGCTCATCATCCGTAAAACCACAGAGGAAACCGGCTTCATTCTGATAGCCGTTCTTACGTTCCGCCATGGCGGGGGCGATGGGGGCCTGGTCGGCATAGTCTACCACTTCCTCGGCGCTGTTGAGCCATGTCCTGATGTTGGAAACGCTCCAGTCATTGCTGCCCCGAACAAGTATCTGGAGGGACAAGTCTGTGTCCGCTTCGGATTCTCTGGACCAGTAATCGACGGAATTGTACCAGTTATACTTGCCGCCCTCAGCAGCGTCATAGGCTTTCATGGTGAGTACATTGGTTGAGATCAGGACAGCCTGTTTCCCGTCAGAGGACAGCTTCAGCACTCGCCATTGTATCGGTTCGCCGTTGTAGGAACCGAAACTAACCGTATCTCCCAGGGCTACGTCAGATGTTTGATAACTATTGTTATTTATAAAAAGCAGGAAAATGCCCAGAACAGAGCATAGGATAAAGGCAGCGAATAACACCAATCTGAGGCGTTTTTGAAAATGCTTGTCGGAGGCTCTAAAGGCGGCCTGTCCGGGTGCTCTGTCACAGGAATCCGGCTTGGCGTGCCGAATGTCTTTGTCCTCGGTTCCGATTCCTTGTTTCAGGTCTTCTACAAACCGCAGGATATCCGAGTAGTTCTCATCGCTGCGGGGGCTTATCCACTGGTGAGTCATGAGATAATATTCCATGGATTTGGACAGGGTCACTTCTTCCAGTTTATAGACAAGAATGGGAATTGACTTGCTCACGGCACGTTCCACCTCACGCAGCACATGGGGTGACTCATTGGCATCTTTAGACATCAACAGGATCAGAGCGGAGGAATGGTCGATTCCGTCCACAAGCTCCTCCGCATATTCACGTCCGGAACGGATATCTCTTGGCGCAATAAAGCATTTGGTTCCGTTTTGCTCCAGTATTTTACAGATGCTTACGGCAGCATCTGCATTTTGGGAAGAATGTGATATAAATATTTGCATAATGGCATCCCCTGTTTTCATATAGTCTGATCTGCTGCGTCTTATTCTAACATCGCACCGGCTTTTTTTCAATCTATGACGCAGGGACTGCTTATGGGTGCAATGGCATGAGGACTGACATGCATACTGGCATGTGTATTGGAAAAATATTGTGTTTGCGCTTCTGACGCTTAAATGATACAATTAGAAAGATTAGTTTTTCACACCGGATAACGGAAATTGATATATTTGAGAGTCTGCCAGGGCAGACGGGCAGGTGTAAATATGGATCTATTTGAATATATGCGCAGCACGAAGCAGGAGAAAGAATCTCCCTTGGCGGCGAGGCTGCGGCCTACCACATTGGAAGAGGTAGTGGGACAGCAGCATATCATCGGGGAAGATAAACTGCTCTACCGGGCGATCAAAGCGGACAAGCTCAGTTCCATTATTCTATATGGACCGCCGGGCACAGGTAAGACGACGCTGGCCAAGGTGATCGCTCACACGACAAGTGCTGAATTTACTCAGATCAATGCAACGGTTGCCGGCAAGAAAGATATGGAAGAAGTGGTAGCCAAGGCGAAAGATTTAAGCGGCATGTATGGCAGGAAAACGATTTTGTTCATCGATGAGATACACCGCTTCAATAAGGGGCAGCAGGATTATCTTCTGCCGTTTGTGGAGGACGGTACGTTGGTTCTGATCGGCGCCACCACGGAGAATCCTTATTTTGAAGTAAACGGCGCTTTGATCTCACGCTCTGTCGTATTTGAATTGCATCCGTTATCTATTGAGGATATCAAGGCGTTGATCAACCGTGCCGTATACGATCAGGATAAGGGAATGGGAGCCTATGATGCGGTGATCGATGAGGACGCTTTGGAGTTTCTTGCTGAACTGTCAGGGGGCGATGCGCGCCACGCGCTGAATGCGGTGGAATTGGGCATTATGACGACGAAGCGCAGTGAGGATGGTAAGATTCACTACACGCTTGAAGTGGCGCAGGAGTGTATTCAGAAGAGAGTGCTGCGCTATGATAAATCGGGCGATAACCATTATGATACGATTTCTGCGTTTATTAAGAGCATGCGGGGATCAGATCCGGATGCGGCGGTTTATTATCTGAGCCGTATGCTGTATGCAGGCGAGAGTGTGACTTTTATTGCCAGGCGGATTATGATCTGCGCGGCGGAAGATGTGGGGAATGCCGATCCCATGGCGCTTAACGTGGCGGTCAGTGCGTCCCTGGCAGTAGAACGAATCGGTATGCCGGAGGCTCAGATCATTCTCTCTCAGGCGGTGGCGTATGTAGCCTGCGCGCCTAAGAGCAACGCAAGCTGCGAAGCGATCTTTCAGGCGACGGAGACCGTAAAACGTACGGGCAGCCTGCCGATCCCGACACATCTGCAGGATGCCCATTACAAAGGGGCGGCGAAATTAGGACGAGGGACGGGTTACAAATATGCCCATGATTTCCCCAATCATTACGTGGAACAGCAGTATCTGCCCTATGAGTTGAACGGTACGGAATTCTATCGACCCACGGGTAATGGCTACGAGGCCAGGATCAGAGAACATATGAAGCGGATAAAGGAAGAAGCAGCTCATGACAGCAAATAATAATACGGATCAGTCTGAATCCGACCAAAAGTTAAAAAGGCGTAAACGGACGATTGATAAAGAGAAAGTGGCGGCGAACAAAAAGAAAGCCAAAGAGAAGAAACAGCGCCTGAAGAAACAACTGAAAGAAGAAAAGGCCAGAATAAAAGCTGAAAAGAATAAAGGCAATATTCTGGAGGAATCCGTGAAGCTGGAAGAATCTGTGAGTGTGAACGAGCAGGGTGTGGTAGAGCGTACGATCACGGTGGAAGAGACGTATACTGTCGAGGAAAAAGCGGTAAAAGAAAAAGAGCCCCGCCGCAGGGAGAGAATTATAATAATAGCATGTGTTATAATTGCAATTGCTGCTTCGGCAGGCACAGGAAGCTTTTTTGGCATCAGGCATTATATGGATCTGCAGGAAATAGAGAGCGCAGCCGTGGAGGCGATGGTACATACCGAGGCTGTGGAGCTGGCGCAGTACAGCATGAAGCAGCACCGGAAAGATCACGTGAAGCAGAATGCCGGCAAAGGTACGGCCAAGGCGTTGGTGGATGCCGCTAAGTTTCTGATCGACGGTGTGCACAACCGGCCGCCGGAAATTGAACTGACAGAGGAGAATGCCTCCGATTTCATTACGATCGAGAGCTGTCAGATCAATACGCAGACTGGCAAGGTAGACGTGGAGATGTCTGCGGAGGGGCTTGCGATCAGCGATGACGGTTACTATTATCTGTTTGAGGAAAAGATATATGATTCGGCTTTAAGAAGCGACGAGTATATCATCGAAGAGCCAAAAGACGTGAATCTTACTTTTTCGGTGAATCTTAATTATAACTCGGCCAGTTCCAGGCTGTGCTCCAAGTTTGTGGTGGCGGTGAAAAAGGATGGAAAGTTTATGCCCATTAGCAAGCCGCACTTTATTACCAATCCGGAAGCCATAGCCAGATACAGCCCGTCTTTTGGCAATACGGGATCCAAGAAAGGGCTTCTGGTCGATCCGGAGAAGCTTAAAACGGCAGAACTGGACGATCTTGGCGTAAAACATGCGGCCTATAACATTCCGCTCAGCAGGATTCTGGGCAGTACGAGCAATGAGTTCTATCCCACGGTTTACTATACTTATAACGGAAGAAACTATGCCTTTAACGGGCAGATCATAGCGGAGTATGATTATATTTTCTCAACGCTGACAAACAAAGGCATTACCACAACGGCCATTATCCTGAATGATATTCATCCGGGATATATGCAGCTGATTCACCCTAAGTCACGCTCCGGAGGCAGGGCGCCTTACTATGCGTTCAACGCCACCGATCAGGACGGAACGGAGTACATTGCTGCAATCGGTTCGTTTCTGGCAGAGCGTTATTCAGGCAGTGGACATGGCAAAGTGATGAACTGGGTTATCGGAAATGAGATCAACGCCAGACAGGAATGGAACTATATTGAGTATATGGATACGGCAAGCTATGTGGAAGAGTATGCCAAGGCGTTTAGGATCTTTTATAATTCTATTGTCAGTGTAAACGGTAATGCCAGAGTGTATATTTCGTTAGACCAACAGTGGGGCAAGAGCCTGTACTCCAGCAATGGGTACAGCTCCAAAGCGATTCTGGACGAATTTAACAGGAATATCAAGGCCGGCGGCAATATTGACTGGGGTGTGGCGCAGCATCCGTATAATTATCCGCTGACCAGCGCCAAGGCATGGAGTACCAGCGGCCGGGCATCATCTTATGTGCTCAATTCCGAGACGACGCCGGTGATTACGATTAAGAATATCCACGTGTTGACGGATTATCTGCAGAAACCCGAATATTTGACGGATTCCGGTGAAGTAAGGCATGTCATCTTAAGTGAGATGGGCTATACTTCTTCCGCAGGGCAGGAACTGCAGGCAGCATCCTTTGTCTATGCTTATAAGGTCATAGAATCTAATCGCTATATTGACAGTATGCTGTTTTCCCGTGAGACGGATGCGCAGGCGGAGCTGGCGCAGGGGCTTGCTCTTGGCATTAATACGTTGGATGGCGGACGCAAGTCGATCTACAATGCCTTTAAGTATGTGGATACGCCGGAGTCAGCGGCACATACGGATTTTGCCCTGCGGGTGATAGGTGTTGGAAGCTGGGGCGAAATAATATCGAAACACTAGAGGTATTGAAAATGTCGAAGCAATGGAAATATTAGAAGCATTAGAAGTATTTAAAAGCCGGACTTTTGTCCGGCTTTTTGTGACTGGTTAAAAGAGCTTTCCAATCAGATACTGGTAGATCTCCTGATTATGATTCTGCCAGTTGGCACAGATGGCGGCGGCGGTGTCCTCATCGGGGACGGACATGATGATCTCCACCACGGTAATGTCTTTTTCTTTGGCCTGCAGACGCGCCTCATAGTCACCGGAGACGGACTTATAATAATCGGCAAGAATGGATGCCTCGTTTCGCATCTCTAACTCGTTGGCGCTAAAGAAGCTGTCGATTTCCACCTTAATGGAGGGATTGATCCGATTCTCAAAAAAGGACAGGGTTTCACGCCCCTCGGGGGTAATCTCCAGATGTGTGCGGTTACGGTTTGTCTTGGCGATGATAAGGTCGGCGTCGATCAGCTCGGAAACCGCCTGTTGGAGCGTCAGGAAATTAGTATACTCCCTTTCCAGAATGAAGTCGCCCACCTGCGCTTTCGTCAGGGGAAAAGTGACCCGATTGAGCATGTAGAGTATGATTAGTTTGTAGAGAGTTAAAGGGTCTTGTGTCATAAATCTGCCTTTCTGTTGGGAAAATATAAGTGTCCTTGACGGGAACCGCGTTGTTTCATGGTGTGATGCAGGGTGTTAAGGACATTCCGCTTATCAAGGCTCCACAGAGGTGCTAAGAGCAGATCGGCGGGGCCGTCCCCGGTTAACCGGTGTACAACGATGTCGGGATTGAGGTGTTCCAGACACTCGATGACGAGGTCGATGTAATCATCCTGTGACAGTGCGTGATATTGATTCCGGTCATAGAGCGCGGCCAGATCAGTACCCTGCAGCACGTGGAGCAGCTGTAGTTTTATGCCCCAGGTATTGACGCAGTTCAAGTGGTCAATAGTAGATAACATGTGTTCTTTTGTTTCATACGGCAGTCCCAGTATGACATGGGTGATAACCGGAATGCGAGATGCATGCAGCATAGCGACACATTTGTCATATACGGTCAAAGGATATCCGCGCCGTATTAGATCGGCAGTCTGCGCACAGGTTGTCTGTAGTCCTAATTCGATCCAGACAAACTTGTCAGGAAATTCCGTCAGAAGATTGACTAACATAGTCACTACATCTTCGCCCATACAGTCAGGTCTGGTAGCGATGGAAATGCCGGCTACGGCAGGCTCTCTTAACGCCGCCCGATAGAGCTCCCGCAATTGTGGGACAGGGGCGTAAGTGTTCGTGTAAGCCTGAAAGTAGGCAATATAGCGCTGACCGATTTTTTTGTGTCTAAAGAGAGCAATCCCCTCAGATAACTGCTGTGTGACCGTGGGATGCTGCGCTGCCTTGACGGCGAAATCTCCGCTGCCTCCGGCGCTGCAGAAGATACATCCGCCGGTTCCCAGTGTGCCGTCGCGGTTGGGACAGGTGAAACCTGCATCAATCGCCACTTTATATAATTTCTCTCCGTAGGTGTTTTTCAGATAGGCATCCAGAGAGTAGTATGGTTTGCCGTACCAGTTAATTGTATTCATAATCACTTGTGTTATGCATCCTCGCAGACTGTGGGACGCATGGCCGGGCAGCCTGTGTTTCCGGAAGAAATGGAATGTAGGCTGTTATTTTATAATATGCGACTTTACAGCCTCAGCGACTACCTGTGCAACTTTGGGATCGAAAGCTTCAGGCATGATATTGTCCTCATGCAGCTCTGCTTCGGGAACAAGGCCTGCGATGGCGTGGGCGGCCGCCAGTTTCATTTCCTCCGTGATCTGTACGGCGCGTCCCTCCAGAGCGCCTTTGAAGATGCCGGGGAAAGCCACTACGTTGTTGATCTGGTTAGGGAAATCTGACCGGCCTGTGCCGACGACTCTTGCGCCCGCAGCTTTTGCCACGTCGGGCATGATCTCCGGTACCGGGTTGGCCATCGCAAACAAGATAGCGTCGCTGTTCATGGAGGATACCATATCGGCTGTTACGATATTGGGAGCGGAGACGCCCACAAAAATATCCGCACCCCGCATGGCATCCGCCAATGTGCCGGTTTCATGATTCGGATTAGTTACCCGGGACATCTGCTGCTGCATGTAATTGAGATTTTTGCTGTTCTCGCCTATGATGCCTGCCTTATCGCAGAGAACTATGTTGACAAAACCGTATTGGAGCAGCAGCTTTGTGATCGCAATGCCGGCGCTTCCGGCACCGTTAACGACTACTTTACAGTTTTCTTTATGCTTGCCTGTTACTTTTAACGCATTGATGATGCCGGCCAGTACGACGATGGCTGTTCCGTGCTGGTCGTCATGGAAAACGGGGATATCCAGTATTTCTTTCAGGCGCTCTTCGATTTCAAAGCAGCGGGGAGCGCTGATATCTTCCAGATTGATGCCGCCGAATCCGGGCGCCAGATAAGTGACGGCTTTGATGATCTCGTCGGTATCCTGTGTGTCGAGGCAGATCGGAACCGCGTTGACTCCGCCGAATTCTTTAAACAGTACGGCTTTGCCTTCCATGACAGGCATTGCGGCGTAAGGACCGATATTGCCAAGGCCAAGCACGGCGCTTCCGTCGGAGACGACGGCAACGGTATTGGATTTCCACGTGTAGGTATAAGCGGCTTCTTTGTCCTGTGCGATTACTTTGCAGGGCTCTGCCACACCCGGCGTATAGGCAAGAGATAAGTCCTCCCTTGTCTTGACGGGGGTCTTGGAGACGGTTTCCAGTTTACCGTTCCATTGTTTATGCAAGGATAATGCTTTTTCGTTTGTTGTCATGAGAATACCTCGATTCTTGATGTTTGATTTGACGCTATCTAGACGCTATCTAGACTCTATCTATAATATAATAGATACTATTTCTGTGCAATATCAAAAAAATACTTCCTATTTCAGAAAAGGTAGTGTATAATGCAATAATGACAATAGATCATTTGTGATCGTGGGGCTGGCAGCCGGTCTGTCACGATCATTTCGATTAACACATCAGGTTATAAATCCCTAGACGAAAGAACATATACGTAAGAATGTATATAGATGATTTATTAGGATACAGGAGGAATGTATGAGAGAAAAGTATGAGTCGCTGGCGCTTGCCGATTTGAAAGCGATTGCGAAAGGGAGAGGGATCAAAGGCACATCCACGATGAAAAAAGCGGAGATTGTAGAGGCCATGCTGGCGGAGGATGAGAAAGATAAAGCAGCAGGCAGGGAAGTGGCGGTGAAGTCTGTGGTTCCCCCGAGAAAAGAGGGAGTGGAAGAAGAGAAATTCCCGGCAGAGCTTGACAGCGGTATAACTGCCAGCGGTATTCTGGAGGTTATGAGTGACGGTTTCGGGTTTATCCGCTGTGAGAATTACCTGCCCGGCGAGAATGATGTTTATGTGGCGCCCAGCCAGATCCGGCGGTTTGGATTAAAAACCGGTGATATTCTGGAGGGTAATACGAGGGTTAAGACGCAGAATGAGAAGTTCAGCGCTCTGCTATATGTAAAGTCCATCAACGGATATCCGCCGGAGATCGCCATGCGCAGGCCGAATTTTGAAGATCTGACACCGATCTTTCCGGACGAGCGGTTGAAGTTAGAGACGCCGGGAGCTTCCGTGGCCATGCGGATCATGGATCTGATGAGTCCGGTAGGCAAGGGACAGAGGGGCATGATCGTATCGCCGCCTAAGGCAGGTAAGACTACTTTATTAAAAGAAGTGGCCAAATCCATTACAAAAACGGCGCCGGATTCTCATCTGATCATTCTTTTGATCGACGAGCGTCCTGAGGAAGTGACGGACATCAAGGAGGCCATTGAGGGACCGAATGTTGAAGTGATCTATTCTACGTTCGACGAGCTGCCAGAGCATCATAAGCGGGTGTCCGAGATGGTGATCGAGCGTGCGAAACGTCTTGTGGAGCATGGCAGAGACGTGGTGATCCTGTTAGACAGCATTACCCGTCTGACAAGAGCGTACAATCTTGTTGTGCCGCCCAGTGGACGTACTTTATCCGGTGGTCTTGATCCTGCGGCGTTACATATGCCCAAGAGAATATTTGGTGCGGCGCGTAATATGAGGGAAGGCGGCAGCCTGACAATACTGGCGACAGCGCTGGTGGAGACAGGAAGCAAGATGGACGACGTGGTATATGAAGAGTTTAAGGGCACCGGCAATATGGAGATGGTGCTTGACCGCAAGCTCTCCGAGAAAAGGGTATTCCCGGCCATTGATATTCCCAAATCCAGCACCAGAAGAGAGGATCTTCTGCTGACGCCGGACGAACTGGAGGCCATCAACATTATCCGTAAGGCGCTTAACGGCATGAAAGCGGATGAGGCGGTAGAAAAGATACTGGATATGTTTGCCAGAACGAAGAACAACTTTGAGTTTGTCAATATGGTAAAGAAGATGAAATTTATTTGATAAAAGGCTTGCATACACCAAATTCCTATGCTACAATGTAAAAGCTGTCGATTTACGGTAGCATGGCATGAAAAGAAACAGTGACGGCAGTGTCTGTCTATTATAAGTTTAGAAGAGGTGAAAGATATGAGAGAAGGAATCCATCCTGAATATTATCAGGCAACAGTAACGTGCAACTGCGGTAACACATTTGTGACAGGTTCTACGAAACCTGAGATCCACGTGGAAGTTTGTTCCAAATGCCATTCATTCTACACAGGGCAGCAGAAAGCGGCACAGGCTCGTGGACGTATTGATAAGTTCAATAAGAAATATGGTGTTGAGAGCAAATAAGTTTAGTACAAAAAGGTTGAGGTGCATATCTCAACCTTTTCTAAATCATAGGATATGTGAAGCGGGATTGTAAGACAATGAGGATCATGCAGGATGGCTAAGAGAAAGAAGACGAAATACTCCGGAATCGGCGGACAGGCTGTTTTAGAGGGTATTATGATGAAAAATAAAGATCAGTACGCTGTGGCTGTCAGAAAGCCGGACGGTGAGATCGAGGTTGAAGTGGAGCATTATCTGGGTATTGCTCACGGCAGTAAATTGTTGAACATACCTTTTGTGCGCGGTATTTTCCAATTCATAGATTCTCTGGCGCTGGGAATGAGATGTCTGAATTTTTCCGCCAGTTTCTATGAGGATGGGGATGCGAAAGAAACTGTTGCAGATAAGGCATTCAATAAACTGTTCAAGGATAAGGCTGACAAGGCGTTCAGCGCTATTGTGATGGCGCTTTCATTCGCGATGGCTATCGGTATTTTCATGGTGCTGCCATACTATGTGACGTCTTTGTTTGAAGAGTATATCAGAAGTGCGTCTTTCATGGCGATCATAGAGGGTATACTGCGCATTGTAATCTTTGTGGCATATGTGCTCAGTATTTCACTGATGAAAGATATCAGACGTGTTTACATGTATCACGGTGCGGAGCATAAATGCATCAATTGTATTGAAAAAGGGCGTCCGCTGACGGTTAAGAATGTGATGAGAAGTTCCAAACAGCATAAGCGGTGTGGAACGAGTTTTCTGCTCTTTGTCATGTTGGTCAGCGTGGTTTTGTTTTTCTTCATCAGAGTGGAGAATCCCGTATACCGTGTTCTGATTCGTATTGCGCTGATTCCGGTGATCGCGGGAATCTCCTATGAGATCATCCGGCTGGCAGGAAGGAGCAATAATATTCTGATCAGAATCATTTCCGCTCCTGGTATGTGGCTCCAGAGGCTGACTACGAAAGAACCGAATGAGAGCATGGTGGAGGTGGCCATTGCCGCGGTGGAAGCGGTTTTTGACTGGAAAGCATATCTCTATGAGACATTCGGTTATGAGATAGATGATTCCTGGCTGAGGGATGAGGGAAACACGTCTGAGGATGAAGAGTAGGAAGATGACGGGCAGTAAATGGTAGTAACATATGTTATATAATTATAATGAAGAAACAGTTTATCAAGAATTATACCGGCAGGGTATACAGGCATTGTCAGAGGCAGGAATTGCCGAGGCACAGCTGGAGGCAAGGCTGCTGCTTGAATGGTGTTGCAAGACTGACCGCAATACGCTGCTCGTGCATGGGGACCGCAGAGTCTCTTCGGATGAATATGAGCGCTATCGAGAGTGCATTGCGCGCAGGGAAAGCCGCGTGCCGCTTCAGCATATTACAGGGGAGCAGGAGTTCATGGGACTGGTTTTTGGAGTAAATCCCCATGTGCTCGTTCCGAGACAAGACACGGAGATCCTGGTGGAGGAGGTCATGCGGTATCTGCATGACGGTATGCGGATTCTGGATATGTGTACCGGATCCGGCTGCATCCTGTTAAGTCTTCTGCACTATTCTAACGGCTGTACGGGAGTAGGCGTGGACATTTCTATGGAAGCCCTGCAGACCGCTAAGGAGAATATCAGCAGGATTCTTGGAATGGAGATGGGGGAGTCGGAGAAGTGTCAATGGGCAGGACCGGATCGCAGGGTCATGCTGCAGCAGGGGGACTTGTTTGAAAATCTGGATGAAGAGGAGAGGTTTGATATAATCGTCTCTAATCCTCCCTATATAAGAACGGATGTTATACAAACTCTGCTGCCGGAGGTAAAGGACTATGAGCCTCATATTGCCCTGGATGGGAAAGAAGACGGCTTGTTCTTCTACCGTCGGATCATAGCGCAGGCCGGGGGATATCTGACCGGAGGCGGCATGCTTTTTTTTGAGATCGGATATGATCAGGGAGAAGACGTATGCAGGCTGATGAATGACGCAGGTTATGCGGAAGTGAAAGTCATTCAGGATTACGCCGGGCTTGACAGGGTAGTATGTGGTGAATACAGGGCGGATACAAGGTAAACATAGTAGAGGACAGTACGGAGGTAGTTATGTTTGATAAGTTAGAAGACTTACTGAGAAAATTTGAAGAGATCATGAATGAGCTGAGTGAGCCTACAGTTGCGGATAATCAGGAGCGTTTCCGTGCCCTGATGAAAGAGCAGAGTGACTTAACGCCTATTGTGAACGCCTATAAGGAATACAGGAAATGTAAGCAGGATATCGAAGATTCCCTGTCTCTATTGGACGAAGAGTCAGACGAGGAGATGCGGGAAATGCTTAAAGAAGAGCTCTCCGACGCCAAAAAGCGGGTGGAAGAGTTAGAGCGCGAGATGAAGATCCTGCTTTTACCCAAGGATCCCAATGATGAGAAGAACGTGATCGTGGAGATCCGTGCCGGTGCGGGCGGCGATGAGGCGGCGCTCTTTGCGGCGGAAATCTACCGTATGTATGTGCATTATGCCGAGAGCAGACGGTGGAAAGTGGAGACGATGGAAGTGGAAGAGATCGGAATCGGCGGCATGAAGAGCGTTACCTTTATGGTGACCGGACAGGGCGCTTATTCCGTATTGAAATACGAGAGCGGCGTGCACCGTGTGCAGCGTGTGCCTGAGACAGAGAGCGGCGGGCGTATCCATACTTCCACCATCAGTGTGGCGGTGATGCCGGAGGTGGATGAGGATATTGATATTGTGATCGAGGACAAGGATATACGAATAGACGTAATGAGGGCTTCCGGTAACGGTGGACAGTGCGTCAATACTACGGATTCTGCGGTACGTCTGACCCACTATCCTACGGGGATCGTAGTGTACAGCCAGACGGAGAAATCCCAGATTCAGAATAAGGCGAAAGCCTTTGCTCTGTTGAAAGCCAAGCTCTATGATATGGAACAGCAGCAGCGCCATGATGCGGAGGCAGAGATGCGCCGCAGTCAGATTGGTACGGGTGACCGTTCTGAGAAGATCAGGACGTACAATTTCCCTCAGGGACGTGTGACAGATCACCGGATCAACCTGACGATCTATAAGCTGGATAAAGTGATGAACGGGGACATTCAGGAGATTCTTGATGCCTGTATCGCAGCCGACCAGGCGGCGAAGCTGTCCAAAATGAATGAGAACTGATCAATAGATTTCTATGAAAAAGACCGCATAGTGGTATTTTTCAGAAGAATATTATAATAACAGGTGTTTGTCTATATTGACAGATGCCTGTTTCTCTTTTTGCAAAAATTTCTTTGTAACCTTTTCCCATATTATATAATCTAATCAGTATAACACGTGTAAAGGATTCCATGCAGAATGGAGTGCTATGTGTGACAGGGAAGCCGGGTGCTTGCCTGTTGCCGCAAATGCCGCTGCAGAGGCATTCGGGCTGCCGGATGAATCATTCGGTTAGTTTTGCAGCAGACTGAGAATCATTCACTGCTATAACGCTGTCATGGTGCAGCCCACAGGAAAGAATGCGAGAAAGGCATGGTTATGAGGATGAAGAACAAAGTAAGCCTGAAATTGGTCGAAAAGGCTGCAAGAGGAAACAGAGAGGCTGCGCCGGAACCGCCGGTTTCCATAGAGGAAAAGACGGATATCTACGATGCCATAGACCAGCTGCCGCCTGTTTATAAGACTGTGGTGATCTTACAGTATTTTGAGGGAATGAAGATCATGGAGATTGCGCAGGTCATGAATATACCCGCGGGTAGTGTAAAAGCATATTTATTCCGTGCTAAGGAGGCGTTTAGAAATCAGCTCAGGGATGGAAAGGAGACGGGATCGATAGAATGAAAAATGAAAGATTTGATGCAATCGTCATACCGGATACTTTATCACAGCGTGTACGTAAGGGAATCAGACAGGGGGAAAAAGTATATATGCATAATAAACGCAAGAAGATTATGGTGAGAGCTGCATCGGTGGCAGCAGCCGTGCTTGTCTGCATGGGCATTTTTGCCTCGCAGCCTGCATTGGCAGCGAAAATACCGGTTATTCGGAGTATTTTCAAAATGCTGCAGGGGAACTATTCTTATCAGGGAGATCTGGATTCGGTAGCCCATAAATTGGAGGAGTCCAAAGAGAGTGAAGCAGGCAGAGGCGAAGACGGTACAGAAAATGACGGTACCCAAAAAGGCGGCACAGGGGAGAATGATGCGGGCAGCCCAACCATGAATGCTTCTTATACCAAAACGGTAGACGGCGTGACAGTTTCTATTTCTGAGGCGTACTGCTCGGTGGAAGCGATCTATCTGTCGCTTATGATCACCAGTGAAGAACCGTTCCCTTGAAACCTTTGATATGAATTTCTGCATTAATCAGATCATCGGTGATAAGGCGCAGCCGGAACCTTTGGATTATCAGGGGAAGACACAGGAGGAGCTGAACGCCATGTCAGATGAGGAGTGGAGAGCGTTCATGGCGCAGATCACGCCTCCGGACAGAAACCAGTTTCCAAATCAATATGAGAACTGGTGGATAGACGGGCCGTTCGAGTTTGATATTCCTATGGAAATGGATAAGGACGGCGTGCAGATCGTGACAGTGGATGAGATGAACGATACGGGCGCAGGAGTATATCAGATCGCTAAGAGCCGGTTTGAGATCACAGTGGAAGAAAAATGTAATGAAGAGCGTCTTGCCAGCGGTGTGATGACGGCGGTTCTGGAAGAGAGGGCATTATATAAGAAAGAGGTCAATTTTTGATGGGGCGCTGCATTGAAGTATTGAAATAGATTATGAAAAGGGCACAGTCGTTATAGCAGACTGTGCCTTTTTCATGGGAATCAGTGAAAGAAAAATTTAATTTGTAACCAGAATGTAATAACTGCTGTATATGATAAGTTACATAGAGAACACCGACAGCAATGGCGTGGATGGTGTAAAATAAGAAAAGCAAGCGTCAAAAGACCGCAGCGGCAGAGACGATCAGACGGCGCAGAAAAGAGGAAGAACATGGAAATCTTAAAAGTGGTAAACCTGAAGAAATATTATGGCAGCGGCGACAGCCTGGTCAGGGCGGTGGATGATATCAGTTTTTCCATTGAAAAAGGCAGTTTCACTGCAATCGTGGGGACATCGGGCAGCGGCAAGACAACCTTGTTAAACCTGATGGGTGGGTTGGATTATGCGGACAGCGGAGAGGTTATCATAGACGGACATTCGATCATGAAGATGTCGGAGGAACAACTGACGGTGTTCAGACGCAGGAATATCGGATTTGTCTTCCAGAATTATAATCTGATCTCGGTACAGAACGTATATAAGAATATTGTGCTGCCAATCCGGTTGGACGGCAGACAGCCGGACCGGAAGTATATCGATCAGATCTGCGGACAGCTCGGTATTGAGGGCAAGATGGACAGATACCCGAATCAGCTTTCAGGCGGACAGCAGCAGAGAGTGGCTATTGCACGTGCCATCGCGGCAAAGCCTGCGGTGCTTCTGGCGGACGAGCCGACGGGTAACCTGGATTCTAAAACAAGTGCGGAGGTAATGGGGCTTCTCAAGATGACATCCAGAGAGTTTCACCAGACGATCATTATGATCACGCACAATGAGGCTATCGCACAGCTTGCCGACAGAGTCATTCATCTGGAGGACGGACGCATCGTAGGTCAGCAGGGAGAATCAGGCGTTGGACAGAATGCTGACATCCGCAGGGGCGGCTTCGGAAAGGAGGCGCTGTAATGAGATTTATGTTTCGCAATTCTAACACAGTATTGGAAAAAGAGCTGGCAGCGGAGGATTATAAAGCGCATCCTGTCAGGAACCGTCTGGCAGTCCTGGCGGTAGCGTTGACGGCGGTTCTTATGGTGATCACTTTTACGGTAGGCATCGGTCTGGTACAGACGGTATCACTTGCTATAGGCGCATCGCCAGGACCGGGCGCGGACAGCAGCATGATATACGGTGATGAGGAGATCCTGGATAAGATCAGGGGACTTGCACAGGTAGAATGGGCGGCATATGTGAAGCGGTGCAGCAGTACGCATCTCCATAACAAAGAATTTACGGGATTGGATGTATATCTTCTCGCAGCGGATGAGGTACATTATGATGAGAACATGGTGGAACTGTCTGCCGGAAAATATCCGGAGAGTGCGGATGAGATTATGCTGTCAGACACCATGTCCGAGCGTCTGGGACTGAATGGCCAGCTTGGGATCGAGTATTCCCTTAAGATAGTGGTACAAAGTGGGGAGGAAGAGACAGAGCAGGAAATTCCCATGACAGTGTGCGGCTATTACCGCAATCCATTAAGAAATTGTGCGGAAGTGTACGAGGAGATCTATACGGGAAAAGAGTTTATCGAAACTTACAACCCGGAGCTTCCGGTGGGATATGATACGATCTACGTAAAGCTCAACAATTTAAATCCTTTGGCATTCAAACATGATGTGCCGGCGAAGCTGTATGAAGTCAATGAGGCCGTAGGCGGTAATGGTATTGGGTATAAATACAGTAATATGACAGTGCTCACGATAATCCCTATTATACTGATCGTGCTGTGTATCATGTTTTGTGGATACTTTTTTATCTATAATATCTTTGACATCTCGATCGTGAATGATATACGCTTCTATGGGGAGCTTAAGACGATCGGTATGACCTCCGGGCAGCTTAGGCGCATGCTGTTTTGGCAGATGAACAAGATCGCCTGTTATGGAATTCTGGCCGGCGGGATTTTTGGATGTATCGTAGGGCAGCCGTCATCCAGGCAGATTCTGACAATATTTGCGGATAATATTGCGATGTATTATAAGCCGGCGGGAGTCGTGATGTCTTTTCTGTTTGGCGGCGCTTTTTCATGGATTACGATCCTTGTCAGCACGATGAAGCCGTTTCGCATTGCCTGCACGATTTCTCCTGTGGAGGCGGCAAGGTACCGCGCTAAGAGAAAAAAAGGCGCATTTTCCGTGATTTCTTTTGCTCTGAGCGGCATACTGTTTCTGGTAGTATATACGGTGGCGATCGGGTTTTCGGTGGAAGAGCAGGTCGACCGGCGCCACAACTCGGAGTTTCAGCTTTGGCATAAGGGAATCCTGTGGACATTGAATGAGCCTTATGTGCCGATCGGCGCAGAGCTGACAAAGAAGCTTCAGGATCTGGAATATGTAGAGGATTTCAAGACATATTATATTGCCAGAACGAAACCGGATTATTTCTTTTCCAATGGAATGAATATATATAAGACATCGGCAGAGATCACCAAAGATGGAGAGGTAGCGCAGGATCAGATTGCTTATATCAAGAGCCAGTATCCGGAAGAACTTGAGCAAGAAGCTGTAACTTACAACGAACGTGGAAATGTGTCCATCAGGGTTGCGGGACTGGATGCGGAATGTCTGTTGGATGAAATTGCATATTTTAACGTGCTGGATGGCAGCATAGACGCGGACTTGTTTGCACAGGGCGGCAGTATGATCTATTGTCGTGACGGCATCAGAGAAAATATGGGGATTGGCGAGGGGATGAAAGATAAGATCCACGCTGGTGATCAGGTGTCGGTGACATTTTACGATGATATAGCGGATCAGTATGTGGAGAAAAAGCTTAATGTCATGGCTGTTGTCAGCAGCAGGGATATGTACGGAGTAAGCAGCATGTGCTATTCTAATATCTGGCTGGAGAAAGATACTTTCTGTAATATTTATTCTGACTATGAAAATCTTGTAGGTGCCATCCGTTTCAATATGGCGGCACAGACAAAGGATGGACGGCCGCTATCGGAGCGGGAGAAGCAGGAGATGGTGGAGGAGGTTCTGAAAGAAGACGGCAATCTGCAGCTGATGCTTGGTTCGACCTATCAGGATAGAGTATATTTTATAGAGATGAAGAGAACTATTATGGGATTTGGAATGTTTCTGGCTATAATCGTCGGCTTGATCGGTATTGCTAATATGGTCAATACGGTGACCTCGGACGTGATGGCAAGGAAAGTGGAGTATGCGGCCATGCAGTCCATCGGCATGACAGGCAGACAGATGCGGCAGGATATTTTCAGGAAATATGCAGCTTATACATTCACTGCGGTGGGAGCCGCCGCTGTTGTTGGCTTGACGGTCTGCTATTTGATCGGGCAGGGTGCTTTGTTTAATTTTTCACTTATGGTATTCGGGCAGGCTATTGTCATATTCCTGCTGCTGTCCATCATCTTGTGTGTGGTGACGTCGCGAACGCTGACCAGAGTGATGAATCGCAAGTCAGTGGTGGAGAGACTCAGGGAAATAGGTTAAAATGAATATAATGGGAAAACATATTTTGGTGATAGAGGATGACAAGGCATTAAACGAGGCCATCGTATTTGCGCTTGAGCGGGAGGGATACGCGGTTCACAGCGCGTATTCCCTTAAGCAGGCGGGAGAGCGGCTGCAGCAGAAAATAAACCTGATCCTTCTGGACATTAATCTGCCGGACGGGGACGGCAGAGAGTTTCTCAAAGGAGCGCTCGCAGGACAGCCTGTTCCAGTGCTTTTGTTGACAGCGAGAGATTCAGAGGATGATATGATACGAGGATTTGAAGCGGGATGTGACGACTATATCACGAAGCCTTTTTCCATGGCTGTACTGCTTAAGAAGATTGAGGTGGTACTGCGGCGCAGCGGGGGCGCTTCGAGACAGATCTATGTGTGCGGCGCTTTATTGTATGATTTTGAGAGCAAGCAGCTGACGCGGCATGGGGAGATGGTGGAACTGACTGCGCTGGAGTGCAGGCTTCTTGAGCTTTTTCTTCACAATAAGGGAATTGTGCTGACCAGAGAGACGCTGCTTGAGCGGATCTGGGATGTGGAGGAACGGTTTGTGGAAGATAAGACGCTAAATGTCACGATACGCAGGCTGCGCAAAAAGGTGGAGGATAACCCGGAACAGCCAGCATACATCAGGACGGTATTTGGCTTAGGTTATAAGTGGGAGGATGAACAGTCATGAAACAGGGGGCTTGGAATCGGCTGCGCCGGGACACGGATCTGATTTGGAAAGGCGGTATGGGTGTAGTGCTCATACTGCTTTTCGTGTGCCTGGGCGGTATAAGATGGGCGGCAGGTGAGAAGAGCCTGCTTCTGCGGACAGAACAGTGCATGAAACTTATGGCGGTGTACGGTGCAGTATGTCTGGCAGTCCTGACAGGGGTGTATCTTATGGTGGTACGTCAGGTGAGCGGCATCTTGTATGAGCTGGGCGGCATGATTGACAGCTTAACGAACGGGCAGGCAGAAGAAGTGTTTCCGGTGGGCGAAGATACGATTCTCTCCAGGCTGCAAAGCCAGCTTATGAGGCTCTATGACATCCTGCGTTCTTATGAGGAAAGGGAACAGAAGATGCGCAGGCAGCTTGACGAAAATATCGGTGATCTGGTACACCAGCTCAATACGCCGATCACAAATATTGGTCTGTATGCAGGATTTCTTGACAGAGACGACTTGACGGCACAGGAGAGGAAACGGTTTATATGCAGTCTGAAAGAGCAGGCGCATAAGCTTTCGTGGCTTGGGGAGAGTTTTTCCAGGATATCCCGTCTGGAAACAGGGATCATCCGCTTGAAACCGGTACGGCAAAGTCTGGAACCGATCATTCTGCATGCGGTGGGACAGGTCATGGAAAAGGCCCAGGCCCGCGGTATGGAGATTAAAGTGCAGGGAGATATGCGGACGGAGGTTCTTGCAGATGCTAAATGGACCACAGAAGCGGTGTTCAATGTCCTTGATAATGCGGTAAAGTATGGGGAGGAAAGCAGTGAGATAGAGATCGAGGTGAAGGGGCTTACCAATTATGCAGGGGTTGTTGTGAGAAACAGTGGGATTAAGATTGACCAGCAGGAGTACCATCGTCTTTTCAAACGCTTTTACAGGGGACAGGGAAGCGGGGAACAGGAGGGAAGCGGGCTGGGGCTGTATATTGCGCGCAAGATTCTGGAAAAGGAGACAGGATACATTACGGCAGGGAAGTCAGCCGACGGAAGAACGGAGTTTAGCATATATCTTACTTTGGGACGGATCGTGTGAAGCGGTCCGTTTTTGATCTGCTGAACAGTAATGAAACTACGCGGAAGAGCCATGAAAGGAACAAATAATAGATAGAATTTTGATCTGATTTGTGATAAAATAGTTTCGTATATTTACATTACGAGAGGGGTGGGAGATAGAGATGAGAAGCTTGCGTGGAAAACTGATTTTGGAAACCTGTCTTATTTGCGTTATCTGTCTGGGAATCGCTTCCCTGATCAATTATGGGAACACTTCCGGGGAGCTGAAGAATAAGGAGAGAGAGAATGCTGCATCTTTAGCCGGAACCAGCGCTGAGGGAATAGAGATATGGATGAAAGAGCAGGAAGTCTTTTTGGATACGGTTGCCGCTACGATTGAGGTCGAGGATAAAACCGAGCAGGATGTTTTGCTGCGGTATCTTACAGATCTTCTGGAGGGTTATAATGAAGATAATGTGCTGTATGATATCTATTATGTCAGCGCGGATAACCGGATGGCGGCGGCGAGCGGCTATGTGCCCGATCCGGAGGTTGACTTTACAAAACGCGGATGGTATGAGGGAGCGGTACGTACGGAGGGCATCTATTATGCAGCGCCGTACAGAGATGCGGATTCGGGCAGAATGGTCATAACCATATCGCGTAAAGTTACGATAGATGGCAATGTGGCGGGTGTATTGGCAGAGGATATTTTTATTGATACAGTTGTAGAGATGGTCAATCAGTGTACAGTTCCCGAGAACAGCTACGCTATGCTGTTTGATCAGAATATGGGGTTAGTGGTGCATCCAAACGAGGAATTTGGATACGTGAACGACGAGCCGGTATATGTTAAGGATCTGCCGGGCAATCCTTATGAATCTCTTGACAGTTCCATTGCCATGGGAAGTAAGAAAAGTGTTGACGTAATGGATTATGACGGAGTGAACAGGTCAATTTTTATTGCAGATGTTCCTACTTGCGGATGGGTGCTTGCCATTGCAGTTGATACGGAGGTTTTGGATGCAAATGTGACGGCTATGGTGCAGGGATTTGTAGTGGCGATGATCATTTCTTTTGTGATCTGTATCGCGATCGTCAGCGTTACCGCATCCAGAATCGTGCAGCCTGTCAGGAAGCTGATCGCAGCCGTGACAGCTCGGGATATCAGTCATGAGATCGCGGCAAACAGTAATGATGAAGTGGGCAGGCTTGCCAATGGATTCAATGATATGATGGGAAGCTTAAAAGGAATATTGGAGATCTCCAAAGAGACGATAGATAATATTAAAGAGTCCTCGGAAATTCTGAAAGAGATTACCGATGAGGTGGTCAATGGTGCGGGTCAGGTCAAAGAAGAGATGCAGCATATTTCGGATAATGTGGAAATGCAGAGTCAGAGCGTTTCTGATGGCAGGACGAAATTGAATCTGTTTCAAAGACAGATCGAACAGTTTCATGATCAGTTTCAGGATATGCGCGGCATTGTGGGGAAAGTCAATGCCAGGCTTGCAGACAGTGAGGGGATTACGATGGAACTGGAACGTTCTACGGATAAATCCATGGATGATATGAGGAGGTTGCAGGTAGGGATCGAGGTATTGGAGGACAAATCCCACCATATTACGGACATTATTTCTACGATCACACAGATATCTTCCAAGACGAATCTGTTGGCGCTCAATGCTTCGATCGAGGCCGCGCGGGCAGGTGAAGCGGGAAAAGGTTTCGTGGTGGTTGCAAACCAGATCAGAACGCTGGCGGAGCAGACGAAAGACGCTACCGAGAATATCAGGCAGCTGATCGTGGAAATTCAATCCCAGATTGATTTGACTGTGTCTGAAATTGAGACGGTAGCCGAGTTTTTCGCACAGAATTCGAAGATCGCAGACAGAGTTCGGACTTCTTTTGGTGAGATAGCCGGATCCATCGCAGATATGGATGACCGCAATCATGTTCTGTATGGCGGGCTCCAGGAATTTGTGACTGCTAAGGAGAACATTACCGGAGCGTTTAGAAGTATAGATGATGGTGCAGGGAGCTGTCTTACATATTCTGAACAGGCGATGCAGAATTCGGCACGACAGATCAAGGCGGTATCGCAGCTCGAAGAATTTGCAGGGAAGCTGGATAAACTGTCGGCAGAGCTGAATGAAAAGGTGAGTTCCTTTCATACCTGAGCAAAAGATTCCTTTAAAAGTGCAATTTGTTCCCAAAGACTTTTACTGGTCATGATTTTTGCTACAATTTAATAGTTTGAATTTACTATTATATTATGATCAATTTAGCAGGAGGAGATATGGAGAAACAGCTTTGTTCAGGACAGATTGATTCAGAACTACGGAGAATGTGGGAATTCTATGAGGAAATGAATGAGATTGTGTATGTCGCGGATGCGGACAGGCACGAACTGGTCTATATGAACCGCCGTGCGAGGGAGATTTTTGGTGTGGAGAGCATCGAGAGTATAGACGGAAAGAAATGCTATGAGATATTGTCGGGGAGCTCAACGCCCTGTGTAGCATGTAACTGCAGCAAATGTAAACCGGGATTTTTTATGGAAGAAGTGCGTTACAATCCTGTGGTTAAGAAGAAATTGTCGCTCAAGGATACGATCATTGAGCAGGACGGCAGAAGATTTCTTATGAGGCTGGCCTTTGATCTGGGTGCATGGGAGCAGCAGAATGCAGGGTATGAGGCAAATGAAGCGATGGTCAATGAGGCGCTTAGAATATCGCTTGCACAGCATACACCGTACAAATCCATTGCCGCACTGTTAGAATATCTCGGGCAGTCGCTGGGCAGTGAGCGGGTCTATATATTTGAGGAGACGGAGCGGAACACTTTCGATAATACGTATGAATGGTGTGCCAAAGGAGTTATTTCGCAGAAAGAGAATCTGCAGGATGTACCTTTTGAGGTGGTGAGTTTGTGGTATCGGGAGTTCACTAAGGGGGGAAATATCATTATTAAGGACGTGGAGAAGATCCGTGAGACAGACCGGACGGTTTATGAATATCTTCTTCCTCAGAAGATCCGCTCCCTTGTAGTGTGTCCGCTTGTCAGTGAGGGCAGGATCATTGGATTTTATGGGGTGGATAACCCGCCGAAGAAGTTCCTGGAGCATATAACGACGCTGCTTCAGATTCTGGGTCATTTTATCGTGTCGTTGTTAGACAGGAGAGATTATGTACGTCGGCTGGAGGAACTGTGTTTTCAGGATCAGCTGACGGGAATTGGCAACAGACATGCCGTGCACGATTATGTTCCCAGACTCGATCAGCACAAGAGCATTGGCATTGTCTATTGTGATGTGATGGGACTTAAAGCCGCTAATGACGCCAAGGGTCATTTGGAGGGAGATAAACTTTTGATTCGTGCCAGTGAATGCCTCAGCAAGGTGTTTAGCGAGTATAAGCTGTTCCGGGTAGGCGGAGATGAGTTTCTCGCTCTTTGCAGCGGAATGGAGGAGGCCGAACTAAACCGGAGAGTGGAATTGCTTAAGCGTGAGATGCGGCTGCAGAATGCGCCTATGGCAATTGGCTGTGTATGGCGTGCCAATATTGATGAAAGCGTGGATCGTCTCCTCACAATGGCGGATGACAGAATGTATGAGAACAAAAGAGTGCTGTATGCGACGGAGTTTAAGGCAATGGCGCGGAGCTAGGAGGAACATAAGATGGAATATGCCGATCATAAATGCAGGTGCGGATGGGTAAATCCGAAGAATGAACTGTATATCAAATATCATGATGAAGAATGGGGGCAGCCGGTGCATGATGATCACCGGCTGTTCGAGATGTTGATCCTGGAATCCTTTCAGGCAGGATTGTCATGGGAATGTGTGCTTAATAAGCGCGAGGCGTTTCGGCGTGCTTTCGATGAATTTGACCTGGACAAAGTCTGCGATTATGATGAGGATAAGAAAGAATCTCTCAGGCAGGATGAGGGGATTATCCGCAACCGCCTCAAAATTAAGGCCGCGGTTAAAAATGCGGGAATATTCAGGGATATTGCCGCAGAGTACGGCAGTTTCTCGAAGTATTTGTGGGGCTGGACAAACGGAGAAATTGTATATGAAAATGATAAATCCAGTTCACCCTTGTCGGATCGGATTTCAGGAGATCTGCAGAAGCGAGGGATGACATTTGTCGGGACGACGATCATCTATGCCTATCTGCAGGCAGTTGGCATAATCAATTCCCATGAGGAGGGATGCTTTTTGTATAAACCCGGCCAGAGGTAAGCATAGGCGTATTGTTATTTGAAGTACGCGTATTGACTTGGTTAGTCAAGCGTGTTGGCAATAGGGAAAAAGTTTTCAAATAGATAAAGATACGGGGAGAAGCAGTAATTATGAGAAAAAAAGAACTGGCGCTTGAAGTGATTGAACGCTTGAAGAAAGAATATCCGGATGCAAGCTGCTCGCTGGAGTATGATCAGGCCTGGAAGCTGCTTGTCAGCGTGAGGTTGGCAGCGCAGTGTACGGATGCGAGAGTGAACGTAGTGGTAGAAAAATTATATGAGAAGTATCCGGATGTGGCATCCCTTGCGGCGGCTCCGGTGGAGGAGATCGAGAAGATCGTACATCCCTGCGGGCTGGGCAACAGCAAGGCGAGGGATATCAGTGCGTGTATGAAAATGCTGCAGGAGGAATATGAGGGAAAAGTACCGGATGATTTTGACGCGCTGCTGAAGCTTCCCGGTGTGGGCAGGAAAAGCGCAAATCTTATTATGGGAGATGTGTTTGGCAAACCGGCTATTGTGACAGATACCCACTGCATCCGCCTCTGTAACCGGATCGGACTGGTAGATAATATCAAAGAGCCCAAGAAAGTGGAAATGGCATTGTGGAAGATCATCCCGCCGGAGGAGGGAAGCGATTTCTGCCATAGGCTGGTCTGGCATGGACGTGAAGTCTGCACTGCGAGGACAACGCCCTATTGTGAGAAATGCTGCCTGCGTGATATCTGCAGACAGCATGGAGTAACAAAGTAATGACTAATTGAGACAAAGCTGCGCAATCGTATCCGAACAAAAGAAAGCGCGGCAATTACAGAACAGGGATATTGAACGGGCCGTTGTTTGAGAGTCCTCCGGACAGGATATGGTGCGTTCTGTAATAGGTGGGCGTACAGCCCAGAAATTTTTTAAACAGCTTATTAAAATAACTTGTATTGTTAAAGCCCACTGACAGAGCCAGATCAGCGATAGCGATCGGCTCGTCCGGGTGTTCGCGCATTTTTTTGGTAGCTTCAAAAATGCGGTATTTCATTAAATATTCAAAAGGGGTCATCTGCAGTGTACGTGCAAAGCAGCGGCAGCATTCACTTTTACTGATATGTACGCTGTCAGCGATCTCATCCAAAGAGATGGGTTCGGCGTGGTGGGTTCTGATGTAGAGCATGGCCTGCTTCACACGCTGTTCGTCTAAGGAGGCGTGCGGTGACAGAGCCGCTTCCTGCTGAGGCAGCTTGCCGATCAGCTCTGCCCAGAAGCGGCACAGATGACCTTTCGTTGCAATCTCATAACCGAACGTCTTCGTCAGATTGATGGCAATCACATCATTGATGGCATCCATCATCCGTTCATGCCACGGATTTACTTCATCCAAAACAAGCATTTTAAACAGACGAAAATTTTGTACCGGCAGAAGAAATTGTGTCTGCAGGTAAGTACTCTTGTGTCCAAACAGGAAATCAGGATGGAACACAAGAGAATAGAAAGTGCAGTTTTCCTGGTTCAATGAGTAGATGGAATGCAGCACGTTCTGATTGATAATGAGCCCCTGTCCCGGCCTGAGCGTATAAGATGCATCGTCGGTAGATACTTCGGCCAGACCGTTATTGATGATGAGGATCTCCATTTCCTCATGCCAGTGCCAGCGGATCCTGTGCATATAGGTGGTACGCAGATCCAGATAACAGACATTGACCGGATATTCCAGTGTTCCGTAGTCCCGCTGTTCATAATTGCCATATGCTTTGGCCAGATCCTCATGCATGATCGGAGACGGCGGTGTGCCGGGAGAGGCCGGACGCTTGGGAAGTGTGGCTTCGGCGGCTGTTTCCTGCGTAAACAGCTCCGACGATTTCGTAATTGCAGGCATATGTATATTCTCCATTCTCAGATATCCTGGATGTTGTCATTTGTCTCGGCGCCACAGGCCTGCGGCTGATTTTGTTTCCGCGGGCAGTGCGCAAGGCACACTGCGGTTCCGAGTGATTACAATTATCTTAGCATGAAGTGAAAAAGGAGTCAAAATGTGTTTGACAAAATATGAGCCTGCTTTGTATGGAACATTTATCCAGACGGCAGACGGCATGAGATCACAGCAGGTTTCTGCATATGATAAACAGTAAAAGAGATTGAAAGATGCAGGAGAGGGGACGGAAAAATGGATTCCCAGAAAAATGAAAATCTTTTGAATCTGGCGTTAGATACGCCGGTATTGGAGCGGGAGAGATCTTTGGAACTGAATGTGGGATATGATATGGCGGAGAAAACATGGGAGGTGATCGTGAAATACCACGGCTCTTTGCAGGGGCTGACGCAGAGAAATATTATAGTCGAAGAACTGATCGCAGGGTATGCAATTCTTACAGTGCCGGAATCGGAGATGGATATTCTGGCAGATACGGAGCAGATCGAGTATGTGGAAAAGCCTAAAAGGCTTTTTTTTGAAGATTTGGAAGGGAATGCAGCGTCCTGTTACGCGCCGGGCAGTCAGCTTTTCAGATCTTTGACGGGCGAGGGAGTGCTTGTTGCGGTAATTGATTCCGGCATCAGTTATTGGCGTGCAGATTTTCGCAGGGCGGATGGGACGACCAGAATACGATATCTGTGGGATCAGGTGCTGGGCAGGGAGTTTAGTGAGACACAGATCAATGAGGCGTTAGCGGCAGGCAGCAGGCAGCAGGCGCAGCAGATCGTTCCCAGCATTGATACGACCGGACATGGTACGGCAGTAGCGGGAATCGCGGCTGGAAACGGCGGAGCAGGAGGGGCGGTCTATGCGGGGACAGCCAGAGAGAGCGATCTTCTGGTCGTGCGTCTTGGTACGCCGCGGGCCGAGTCTTTTCCAAGGACTACAGAGCTGATGCGCGCATTAACCTATACGGTCAATAAGGCGGTGGAGCTGCAGATGCCGGTGGCGGTCAATCTGAGCTTTGGCAATACTTACGGCGCTCATAACGGGACGTCCTTATTGGAGCGATTTCTGGATAATGTATCTGAGATCGGGCGGTGTGTGATCTGTGTGGGAAGCGGAAATGAGGGAGCCTCCGGAGGACATGTGGGAGGCAGTGTTGCGGTTACAGGACAAAGCGGCAGCAGTGTGCTGACAGGGCGGCAGACAGGAAGCAGAATGGATATTGATGTGGACAGACAGAATGGAGGCGGGATCGGCAGTCAGTATATCAATGGCTCGACTGGATTAGTCAACAATATTGACACCCGTGTCACACAGAATATGACACGGGTAGAACTTACAGTAGGTAACTATGAAACAGGCTTAAATGTGCAGCTTTGGAAAGAGTATACGGATCGGTACGTGGTGATCATGGTGTCTCCGGCGGGCGATTATCTGACAGTAGATGCTGACCGGCCAGGTAAACAGACCTATCGGCTCGGTCGGACGGAAATCCTGTTGTATCACGGAGAACCGGCCCCTTATCTTACCAGTCAGGAGATCTATTTTGATTTGCTGCCGGCAGAAGAGGGCATGTATCTTGACAGCGGCATATGGACATTTCTGTTAGAGCCGATTGAAACGATCACAGGGAATTACACATTCTATCTGCCATCGGGCACGGCAAGAAGTGCGAATACCCGCTTTGTCAAACCAACGCCGGACGTGACGCTGACGATTCCCTCTACGGCATCCAAGGTGATCACGGTAGGTGCATATGATCCGGTCTACGAGTCCTATGCCGATTTTTCCGGCAGAGGCTATCTCTTTCAGGAGCAGGTCAACAGCCGCACATCGGATTCTTTCGTAAAGCCTGACCTGGTAGCGCCGGGTGTTAAAGTGACTGCGCCGGACAGAGACAGCGGATATACGTCGGTGACAGGCACTTCCTTTGCAACACCCTATGTGACGGGAGCGGCGGCGCTTCTGATGCAGTGGGGGATTGTCATGGGAAATGACCCGTATCTGTATGGCGAGAAAGTGAAAGCATATTTAAGAAGAGGGGCGAAGCCGATCAGGGGAGAGACAGAGTATCCGAATGCCAGAGTGGGGTATGGGGCGTTGTGCATAGCCTCAAGTCTTCCGACTTGAGGCAGGATAGGCTGATGGGGTAGAAATTAGGCGGTTTTTGATTTAATAGATACTTTGTTCATCACATCGGCGTTGAATAAAGTGTCTATTAAGTGTTGAATAAAATAAACTGATTGCATTTGATTGCAGTTATTATGAATAAAAGAGGAATGCAACGAATAGCGGGCATATCTGAAAGAAAAAAGGTATATCGAAATATGTATTAAAATAATAACATAGAAACCAAAAGACTTGAATAGGCATGTAAGTTGTATTCTGAATGTAGTTGTGTATGCGATATGAAAATGATATGATAAAAATAATGAAGTATTGTATATGGAAAAAGTATATCGGGGCGTTCTGGAGAATCTTGGATGATTGCTGACAACTGATAATTTCATTACTTAAATAAAGCCTTTGGAGAAGACTAAAATAGGAAATGAAAAAAGTTTTTGTGTAATGAATATTTCATTGATTAAATAGGTTGTGACAGACAAGAAAAGAATGATCGAAATTCTGCCACCAATAGCGGCAGAATTGAGAAAGGATGCATATGGAAAACATTGTTTTAACACAAGAGTTTAGAAAGTTTGTTTCTGATATAATTCAGAAAATTAGAAATTCTCAGTATGAGTCATTAAAGTTTGTTAATTATAAATTGATTTGTTTATATTGGGATATAGGGAAAGAAATCTGTGCAAGGCAAAAAGAATATGGTTGGGGTAAAGCTATTGTTGAGGAACTGTCAGTAGAGTTGAAAGAAGAGTTTCTGGGAAAAACGGGTTTTTCCGCGAGAAACTTATGGAGGATGAGAAACTTTTATATTACATTTCAAGAAAATAAAGAGGTGCCACCATTGGTGGCAGAAATAAGTTGGACTAAAATATATTTGGTTTTAGAAAAATGTAAAAATAGACAGGAAAGAGAGTTCTATTTTAAAATGACACGTAAGTATGGTTGGACAAAAGAGGTATTGATACATAATATATCAATAAAATCTTATGAAAAATTTCTTCTAAACCAAACTAATTTTGAGAATAATTTGCCAGAAGAATATAGAAAACAAGCAAAATTAGCAGTAAAAGATGAATATACATTTGATTTTATGGAATTATCTACGGAACATAGTGAGCGGGAATTAGAACATGAATTAATTCAACATATTCAAAAATTTTTATCGGAAATGGGTGGTATGTTTGCGTTTATAGGGAACCAATATAAAATAATTGTTGACGGGGATGAATTTTTTATTGATTTATTATTATACCACCGTAAGTTGAGATGTTTAGTGGCAATAGAATTGAAAATAGGAAAATTTGAGCCTTCGGACATGGGGCAATTACAGTTCTACTTGACAGCGTTAAATGAACAAGAAAAGCTACCTGAAGAAAATGAATCTATCGGAATTATTATATGCCGTAGTAAGAATAGGACTGTAGTTGAATATGCATTAAAAAGCGCAACAGTGCCAATGGGAGTGGCAACATATAAAATTAGTAATGAATTACCAAAGGATATGCGTAAACTATTACCTGAACCGGAAGAAATAGCAAAGCGATTAGACGAAATAGATGGATGACTTTTGTATGATTTCTAATGAAAAAGGAGCATGAAAAATATAATGAAATATGAGATTGCAGTATGTACTAAAAAAGACGATTCAACAACTTCTAAAGGGAATTTATTGGAAGAACTTTCTAGAGAAATTCTTGAAGTGCAATAATATAAAGTAACAGAGACTGTCAAGATTACTGGGATGGAAATAGATTTGATTGCCAGACATAAAATTAGCAATTCTACAATTTTCGTTGAGTGTAAAGCATGGGATGGTACTTTATCAGCAGATGCAATTACAAAATTATTAGGGAATGTAGTTATGAAAAACGCTGATGGAGGATGGCTTATTACAACGGGAGCATTATCAAAAGATGCAAAGGGGGCACAAGAAGAATGGGAAAAAGCGGATAATGTAAGAAGGCAGATGCTTTCGTTCTATACTGCAGAAAGAATAATTGAGCTATTATTGGATACTAAACTGATTAGAAAATGTATTTTTTCAAATATAGATTTACAGGGCGAATATGAGCAGGGTGAAACAGAATTATTGTTTATAACAGATATTGGGAGGTATTGGATTGTTCCTGTAGCAATTAAAAATTCAGGCTTGATTACATCTGTGATGGTATTTGATGCTAAAACAGGAGAACGCATTGTAGATACAAAAGTTATAGAAGAACTTAAAAGTAGAAAAAATAAGTATAGTGAATATGAATGGATTTTAGATAAGCAAAAAGATGATAAGGTAGCTAAAGAACTGCT
>ERZ808051.513-NODE-513-length-40905-cov-40.703463_pt1 | contig 40905 bp, 45 predicted proteins | sample MGYA00380199_ERZ808051 | MGnify/ENA primary metagenome ERZ808051 (study PRJEB31490, sample SAMN06133391) | mouse gut metagenome | isolation source: J11 | host: mice | place: China: Chengdu | collected 2015-05 ... | reverse complement strand
GCTATTTTGCCAGTAGCTGCGGAGGTGCGCCAATATCCGTCATCCGCCAATACATTGAACAACAGCAAACACCTGGTTAGGTGGAAAACCACGCCTTATATCCCTGCCCTGAAGGACGGGGTTTTACGGCGCACCGGATAAGCCTGGAGATTATCTACACCAGCATGGACATCATTGTACTATGCCCCGTACATGCCCCATCACATCCTCAACATCAAAGTATTAGAGCCTTGCAAACCATTATGCGTCTCAGTTTGTCTCATCTATCTTACGCAAAAAAAAATAGAACTAATATCAAGCGGCGCTATATTGCGTATTAAATAAAACTACCTCAATTACATTAATAAATCTAAACAAACATCATGCAAATAATTTCCATGGTTATTTCTAGGCTATTTAAATTAAATAAATAAATTATGAGTCAATCATAAATAACAACCTTTAATATAATTTAACTACCAAATTTATATTCGTTCACAAAATAGTCATGCATTGTGTGCAATAGAAACAGTTCAGATAAAGATAGGGATCTACTTCACAATTTAAATGAGAAACTAAAACTTACATCTTGAAATAATCTCATTGATTGGATGAATATTTGCAGTGCAGTGACATCATTTTTAAATAATAGTTCAAATAAAAGGGCTCACGATGAAAAAATTAACAGTGGCAATTTCTGCTGTAGCTGCATCTTAACGTATAAACTAGATTTAATAACAACGAACTAGATTTAATAACAACGATATCCGTACCTATCCGGATATCTAATGTCATAAGCATCCCTTTAATTATCCCCTCAACCTCTTGTAACTTTCCCACTCTTGAACTCCACATAGTCCAAACGCCGGATGCAAAAAAATCACACGTGCATTTCTGAAATTGTGATGGAGGAAGATAGTATCAATTATATGTGCTTATAAACGTCCCCGATTAGCGCAGAAGTCACCGGATTGTTCAGGCTCCAATAGGTTGAGTATGCCGTATTTATTTTCCAAAATAAAAATCGATGCTGTTGCTCCTTCATAAAATACTTTTACTCTCTGGACGCTTTTCTTAGCTCTCTTGGTGTTATCTTAAAACGATTATGGAACCTTTCAGTAAAACGAGAAGGACACTTGTAACCATTTTCCCTGGCAATCTCGCTGATGGGTTTTACTGTCGTTTGTATAGCAGACAACGCATTATTTAACCTCACGTCGTCCAATATACTTTGAAAACTTACTCCCTCGCTTGCCAGACGGCGATGCAATGTGGAAACAGAAATGTAGAGATATCTCGCTACCTTGTTTGCTGTCCATTTTGTTCCAGGTTCGGATAGCATTAGGTTATAACAACGACTTATTAATGATTGTTTACTATCTGATAAAAGTAAACAATTAACATGATGTGCTCCTAATGAAAGTAGAACGCCCATTGCTAAGTGTTCCTGAATTTGCGTTGAGAAGCCTCGGGAAATAGATGTTTTTAGTTGCTCCCAACAATATATTAACTCGGGATTCTGAGGTAAGCAGAAACCTGTCGTGTTACGAATTTGATCGGTTATCGCATAAAGATTTTGGAACTTTTCAATTAGATCAATGGGATAATAAAGCATTTCTGCAAGATAAAGACCTGCTTCTGGGTAATTCGCAATATAAAATTCATATCCACAGGGAAATAATATTATCTGATTATTATCAACAGTTAGACTATGCGTCTCCCAATTGATAACTTTTTTTCCCTGACGGATACGACATAAAGCTGGCATAAGAGGCTTAACCCTGTGAATCTCATGATGTTTATGCATCCGTATTTCTTCAATCTTTAGGTTAGTCCTATCTTTTGCCAGCATACTCTTATCCTACTTTACCTCATAAACGGGTATTATCTCAGCGGTTGCAATTTTATTGGCATTAAGCATATAACCAACTAACGCTCCGCTGGAATTAGAATCCACAGGAATCTTATCAGTTTTTAGAGCCCATATTTTAAACTGGTAATGATGGGGTTTATCTCCTTTGGGAGGACATGCTCCACCAAATCCCGCATAGCCAAAATCATTTCGGCCTTGGACAGCACCAGTCGGAAGTTTTGTACCATCACGTCTTCCTGCATCAGCGGGCAAATATGTTACCGTTGCTGGAATATTAGCAACAGTCCAGTGCCACCATCCGCTGCCTGTAGGCGCATCTGGATCATACACAGTTACGGCAAAGCTTTTGGTGCCTTCTGGAGCACCAGACCAGGTTAATGAGGGCGATGTATTACCCCCCTCACACCCAAATCCAGAAAATACATGAGACGTTGTAAGTTGCTCTCCTGTTTTTATTTCATTACTAGTGACCTGAAATGCTGCGGCCTGCGCAGAAAATGTTATGAATGCCAATACACTTGAAACGATAAGTTTTTTCATAAAAACCTCTTTGTTGTGACCTATCGTTATTTTATTTGATGTGCATTGATCTCATTATGCAAAAAGGCGCAATGATCGCGCAAATGCAATCATAATTATAAAGTTGCCCCGAACATTAGCCATAATATGCACAAATCAGATTCCTGTTATCTCAAGGATGATTATTTTTTAATGCGGTGCGCTTCGTGACAACAAGTTAATGACTAACACACCGGCACAAATCAACATCATGCCTATGATGGCTGGCAAGTCCAGTCGTTGGCCAAAAAATCCCCAGGAAAGCAAACTAATCAGAACGATACCGACTCCTGACCAGATAGCATAAGCAATCCCTGTAGGTATATAAGCCAGTGTCTGAGCTAATAACCAAAATGATGCACAATAGCAAATAATTGTGCCAACAGAGGGCCATAACCGTGTAAACCCCTCTGAAAACTTCATTAAGGTTGTACCAATGACCTCTGCAAGTATTGCGCCACCAAGATAAATATAAGGGTTCATAGCATATTCTTTCCTGTTCATACTGGAGAGAATTGTACTACAGTTTGAACACAACTCACCGTTTTCATCCTGGTGTATGTGTATCCAGGGGGCTCTAGCGTGGCAAGAGATAAAGGCAGGAACAATAATGATCAGAAGGAACCCCAGGCTAACAAAAGAGTTCACTCTTCCTATGAGCAAAGCGAAGACAAAACATGTTATCGCGTTTACGGATCGTGGATGGCAGAAAACTTTCAGGATCAGGTATCCATTTTAAACCAGAAATTGAGTGAGTTTGCCCCATCCATGCCCCACGCTGTGGGATCGGATATAATAAACAAGCATAGTCAACAGGTTACAAAACCTACACCTGCATGGACATCACTTCCTGATACGCCGCCACCAGCTTATTACGCACCTGAATCCCCATTTGCATAGAAACTGAGGCTTTTTGCATATCGGTCATCACATCGTTTAGCGCCACGCCGGGCTCACCGAGGGTGAATTTTTCTGCCTGCGTGCGGGCGGCTGTTTGTGTATCGCTTATGCGATCGAGCGCGGCGTGCAGCTGCCCGGCAAAACTAATTGTCGGTTGCGGCAGTGATTCCTGCGCACGCGCACTCATCGCCGTGGTCTGTAACTGGCTGATAACCCCTTCAATCCCCTGTATCGCTGACATTTTCATCTCCCGGATAATTTCTGGTAGCAAAGCCTACCAGTAAGTCAATAAGACAAAGGCGCTAAATAGCAACAAAAAAACGGGTTTATTGGCGGATAGAAAAAAACGAAAGCACAAATAATGGGAGCGTCAATTTTTCGAGTTTGCTGACCCGGGAGTGAGTCTTGTTCCACTTTGCCAATAACGCCGTCCATAATCAGCCACGAGGTGCGCGATGAATGCGACTGCAGCCCAGACAAAATCTCTTGAGTGGCTTAATCGCCTGCGTGCGAATCCGAAAATTCCATTGATTGTTACCGGTTCCGCGGCAGTGGCGGTCATGGTCGCACTGATCCTGTGGGCGAAAACCCCCGACTACCGTACATTATTCAGCAATCTTTCCGATCAGGATGGTGGCGCAATTGTCAGCCAACTGACGCAAATGAATATTCCTTACCGCTTCAGCGAAGCCAGCGGCGCTATTGAGGTTCCGGCAGATAAAGTTCACGAACTGCGCCTGCGCCTGGCGCAACAAGGTTTGCCCAAAGGCGGCGCGGTCGGTTTCGAACTGCTCGATCAGGAAAAGTTTGGTATCAGCCAGTTCAGCGAACAGGTGAATTATCAGCGGGCGCTGGAAGGCGAGCTTTCTCGTACCATCGAAACTATAGGCCCGGTAAAAGGGGCGCGCGTACATCTGGCAATGCCGAAACCGTCTTTATTCGTCCGTGAACAAAAATCCCCTTCTGCATCGGTGACGGTAAATCTGTTACCCGGCCGCGCACTCGATGAAGGGCAAATTAGCGCTATTGTACATCTGGTTTCCAGCGCGGTTGCTGGTCTGCCGCCAGGAAACGTCACGCTGGTGGATCAGGGCGGGCATCTGTTAACCCAGTCCAATACCAGCGGGCGCGATCTTAATGACGCTCAGTTGAAATATGCCAGCGATGTCGAAGGCCGTATTCAGCGGCGTATTGAAGCGATCCTGTCGCCTATTGTTGGTAACGGTAATATTCACGCCCAGGTCACGGCGCAACTGGACTTCGCCAGTAAAGAACAAACGGAAGAACAGTATCGCCCTAACGGTGATGAATCTCATGCGGCGCTTCGTTCACGCCAGCTTAATGAGAGCGAGCAAAGCGGTTCCGGTTATCCGGGCGGCGTACCGGGGGCGTTGTCGAATCAACCGGCACCTGCGAATAACGCACCAATCAGCACGCCTCCGGCAAATCAAAATAACCGCCAGCAGCAGGCGAGCACCACCAGCAATAGTGGGCCGCGTAGCACACAGCGGAATGAAACCAGTAACTACGAAGTCGATCGCACCATTCGTCATACCAAAATGAACGTGGGCGATGTGCAACGTCTGTCAGTCGCGGTAGTGGTGAATTACAAAACCTTGCCAGACGGTAAACCATTGCCTCTCAGCAACGAACAGATGAAGCAAATTGAAGATCTGACCCGCGAGGCGATGGGCTTTTCTGAAAAACGCGGTGACTCGCTCAATGTCGTTAACTCGCCGTTCAATAGCAGTGACGAAAGCGGCGGAGAACTGCCGTTCTGGCAACAGCAAGCGTTTATCGATCAGTTGCTGGCTGCCGGTCGCTGGTTGCTGGTACTGCTGGTGGCGTGGCTGCTGTGGCGGAAAGCGGTACGCCCGCAGTTAACACGTCGCGCCGAGGCGATGAAAGCTGTACAGCAACAGGCGCAGGCCCGTGAGGAAGTGGAAGATGCGGTGGAAGTCCGCCTGAGCAAAGACGAACAACTCCAACAACGACGCGCTAACCAACGTCTGGGGGCAGAAGTCATGAGCCAGCGTATCCGTGAAATGTCTGATAACGATCCGCGCGTGGTGGCGCTGGTCATTCGCCAGTGGATAAATAACGATCATGAGTAACCTGACAGGCACCGATAAAAGCGTCATCCTGCTGATGACCATTGGCGAAGACCGGGCGGCAGAGGTGTTCAAGCACCTCTCCCAGCGCGAAGTGCAAACCCTGAGCGCTGCAATGGCGAACGTCACGCAGATCTCCAACAAGCAGCTAACCGATGTGCTGGCGGAGTTTGAGCAAGAAGCTGAACAGTTTGCCGCACTGAATATCAACGCCAACGATTATCTGCGTTCGGTATTGGTCAAAGCTCTGGGTGAGGAACGTGCCGCCAGCCTGCTGGAAGATATTCTCGAAACTCGCGATACCGCCAGCGGTATTGAAACGCTCAACTTTATGGAGCCGCAGAGTGCCGCCGATCTGATTCGCGATGAGCATCCGCAAATTATCGCCACCATTCTGGTGCATCTGAAGCGCGCCCAGGCCGCCGATATTCTGGCGTTGTTCGATGAACGTCTGCGCCACGACGTGATGTTGCGTATCGCCACCTTTGGCGGCGTGCAGCCAGCCGCGCTGGCGGAACTGACCGAAGTACTGAATGGCTTGCTCGACGGTCAGAATCTCAAGCGCAGCAAAATGGGCGGCGTGAGAACGGCAGCCGAAATTATCAACCTGATGAAAACTCAGCAGGAAGAAGCCGTTATTACCGCCGTGCGCGAATTCGACGGCGAGCTGGCGCAAAAAATTATCGACGAGATGTTCCTGTTCGAAAATCTGGTGGATGTCGACGATCGCAGCATTCAGCGTCTGTTGCAGGAAGTGGATTCCGAATCGCTGTTGATCGCGCTGAAAGGGGCCGAGCAGCCACTGCGCGAGAAATTCCTGCGCAATATGTCGCAGCGTGCCGCCGATATTCTGCGCGACGATCTCGCCAACCGTGGTCCGGTGCGTCTGTCGCAGGTGGAAAACGAACAGAAAGCGATTCTGCTGATTGTGCGCCGCCTTGCCGAAACTGGCGAGATGGTAATTGGCAGCGGCGAGGATACCTATGTCTGATAATCTGCCGTGGAAAACCTGGACGCCGGACGATCTCGCGCCACCACAGGCAGAGTTTGTGCCCATGGTCGAGCCGGAAGAAACCATCATTGAAGAGGCCGAACCCAGCCTTGAGCAGCAACTGGCGCAACTGCAAATGCAGGCCCATGAGCAAGGTTATCAGGCGGGGATTGCCGAAGGTCGCCAGCAAGGTCATGAGCAGGGCTATCAGGAAGGACTGGCCCAGGGGCTGGAGCAAGGTCTGGCAGAGGCGAAGTCTCAACAAGCGCCAATTCATGCCCGGATGCAGCAACTGGTCAGCGAATTTCAAACTACCCTTGATGCGCTTGATAGTGTGATTGCTTCGCGCCTGATGCAGATGGCGCTGGAGGCGGCACGTCAGGTGATCGGTCAGACGCCAACAGTGGATAACTCGGCACTGATCAAACAGATCCAACAGTTGTTGCAGCAAGAACCGTTATTCAGCGGTAAACCACAGCTGCGCGTGCACCCGGATGATCTGCAACGTGTGGATGATATGCTCGGCGCAACCTTAAGTTTGCATGGCTGGCGCTTGCGGGGCGATCCCACACTCCATCCTGGCGGCTGTAAAGTCTCCGCCGATGAAGGCGATCTCGACGCCAGTGTCGCCACTCGCTGGCAAGAACTCTGCCGTCTGGCAGCACCAGGAGTGGTGTAATGACCACGCGCCTGACTCGCTGGCTAACCACGCTGGATAACTTTGAAGCCAAAATGGCGCAGTTGCCTGCGGTACGTCGCTACGGGCGATTAACCCGCGCTACCGGGCTGGTGCTGGAAGCCACCGGATTACAATTGCCGCTCGGCGCAACCTGTGTCATTGAGCGCCAGAACGGCAGCGAAACGCACGAAGTAGAAAGCGAAGTCGTTGGCTTTAACGGTCAACGGCTGTTTTTAATGCCGCTGGAGGAAGTCGAAGGTGTCCTGCCCGGCGCGCGTGTTTATGCCAAAAACATTTCGGCAGAAGGGCTGCAAAGCGGCAAGCAGTTGCCGCTCGGTCCGGCGTTATTAGGTCGTGTTCTGGACGGCAGCGGTAAACCGCTCGATGGCCTCCCCTCCCCCGATACGACGGAAACCGGTGCGCTGATTACCCCACCATTTAACCCGTTGCAACGTACACCGATTGAACATGTGCTGGACACCGGCGTGCGCCCAATCAATGCCCTGCTTACCGTTGGGCGTGGGCAGCGTATGGGGCTGTTTGCCGGGTCCGGCGTTGGTAAAAGTGTGCTGCTGGGGATGATGGCCCGTTACACCCGCGCCGATGTCATTGTCGTGGGTTTGATTGGTGAACGTGGGCGCGAAGTAAAAGATTTTATTGAGAATATCCTCGGTGCCGAGGGACGTGCACGCTCCGTGGTGATTGCCGCTCCGGCGGATGTCTCTCCGCTTCTGCGAATGCAAGGTGCCGCCTATGCCACGCGAATTGCCGAAGATTTTCGCGATCGTGGTCAGCATGTGTTGCTGATTATGGACTCCCTCACCCGCTACGCGATGGCCCAGCGTGAAATTGCGCTGGCGATTGGCGAACCCCCCGCCACCAAAGGTTATCCACCGTCGGTGTTTGCCAAATTACCGGCACTGGTCGAGCGTGCCGGAAATGGCATTAGCGGCGGCGGCTCGATTACCGCGTTTTATACCGTGCTCACTGAGGGCGATGACCAGCAGGACCCCATTGCCGACTCCGCGCGGGCAATCCTCGACGGTCACATTGTGCTCTCTCGCCGACTGGCGGAAGCCGGGCACTATCCGGCTATCGATATTGAAGCGTCGATCAGCCGCGCAATGACGGCGTTGATCAGTGAGCAACATTACGCGCGAGTGCGCACCTTCAAACAGCTGTTATCGAGTTTTCAGCGTAACCGCGACCTGGTTAGCGTCGGCGCGTATGCCAAAGGCAGCGATCCGATGCTCGACAAAGCCATCGCCCTGTGGCCGCAGCTGGAGGGCTATTTGCAACAAGGCATTTTTGAACGCGCGGACTGGGAAGCGTCTCTCCAGGGGCTGGAGCGTATTTTCCCGACAGTGTCATAACCCAGGAGATAACGGCAGATGGCAGAACATGGCGCGCTGGCGACCCTGAAAGATCTGGCAGAAAAAGAGGTAGAGGATGCCGCGCGCCTGCTGGGTGAAATGCGTCGCGGATGTCAGCAGGCGGAAGAACAGCTCAAAATGCTGATCGATTATCAGAATGAATATCGCAATAACCTCAACAGCGATATGAGTGCCGGGATGACCAGCAACCGCTGGATCAACTATCAGCAGTTTATCCAGACGTTGGAAAAAGCCATTACTCAGCATCGCCAGCAACTTAATCAGTGGACGCAGAAAGTTGACATTGCCCTGAACAGCTGGCGAGAAAAGAAACAACGTTTGCAGGCCTGGCAGACACTGCAGGAACGGCAATCCACGGCGGCACTGCTTGCAGAAAACCGCCTCGATCAGAAAAAGATGGATGAGTTCGCCCAGCGCGCCGCCATGAGGAAACCTGAATGATTCGCTTAGCGCCCTTGATTACCGCCGACGTTGACACCACCACATTGCCTGGCGGCAAAGCCAGCGATGCTGCACAAGATTTTCTCGCGTTGTTGAGCGAAGCATTAGCAGGCGAGACAACTACCGACAAAGCGGCCCCCCAGTTGCTGGTGGCAACAGATAAGCCCACGACAAAAGGCGAGCCGCTGGTCAGCGAGATTCTTGCCGATGCGCAACAAGCGGATTTACTGATCCCTGTGGATGAAACACCGCCTGTCATCAACGACGAACAATCCACATCAACACCATTAACCACCGCTCAAACGATGACGTTGGCTGCGGTGGCTGGCAACAATACGGCAAAAGACGAAAAAGCGGATGATCTGAATGAAGACGTCACCGCAAGCCTGAGCGCCCTTTTTGCGATGTTGCCGGGTTTTGACAATACGCCCAAAGTGACTGATGTGCCGTCAACCGTGTTACCGGCAGAGAAACCAACGCTCTTCACAAAACTGACTTCTGCGCAACTCACAACAGCACAGCCTGATGATGCCCCCGGCACGCCAGCTCAGCCATTAACACCGCTGGTAGCAGAAGCCCAGAGTAAAGCGGAAGTCATCAGCACACCGTCACCGGTGACCGCTGCCGCCAGCCCGCTAATTACTCCACACCAGACACAGCCACTGCCCACCGTCGCCGCGCCTGTTTTGAGTGCACCGCTGGGTTCTCACGAATGGCAACAATCATTAAGCCAGCATATTTCGCTGTTCACCCGCCAGGGGCAACAAAGTGCAGAGTTGCGTCTGCGCCCGCAGGATTTAGGTGAAGTGCAAATCTCCCTCAAAGTGGATGATAACCAGGCGCAAATCCAGATGGTTTCACCGCATCAGCATGTACGCGCCGCGCTGGAAGCAGCGCTTCCGGTACTGCGAACGCAGCTGGCCGAAAGTGGCATTCAGTTAGGGCAAAGCAACATCAGTGGCGAAAGCTTTAGTGGTCAGCAGCAGGCCGCTTCCCAACAACAGCAAAGCCAACGCACAGTAAACCATGAACCTCTGGCGGGGGAAGACGACGATACGCTTCCGGTTCCCGTCTCTTTACAAGGGCGTGTAACAGGCAACAGCGGCGTTGATATTTTCGCCTAACGTCAGAGGTAGCACCGTAATCCGCGTCTTTTCCCCGCTTTGTTGCGCTCAAGACGCAGGATAATTAGCCGATAAGCAGTAGCGACACAGGAAGACCGCAACACATGACTGATTACGCGATAAGCAAGAAAAGCAAGCGATCGCTTTGGATCCCGATTCTGGTATTCATTACCCTCGCGGCCTGTGCCAGCGCAGGTTACAGCTACTGGCATTCGCATCAGGTTGCCGCTGACGACAAAGCGCAGCAACGCGTCGTACCCTCCCCGGTCTTCTACGCGCTGGATACCTTCACGGTCAATTTGGGCGATGCGGATCGCGTGCTTTATATCGGCATAACCCTGCGCCTGAAAGATGAAGCTACCCGCTCGCGGCTGAGTGAGTATTTGCCGGAAGTCCGTAGCCGTTTGCTGTTACTGTTTTCGCGTCAGGATGCTGCCGTACTGGCGACAGAAGAAGGCAAGAAAAACCTGATTGCCGAGATTAAAACCACGCTTTCCACCCCGCTTGTTGCCGGGCAACCGAAACAGGATGTCACCGACGTGCTGTATACCGCTTTTATTCTGCGATAACGACATGGGCGATAGTATTCTTTCTCAAGCTGAAATTGATGCGCTGTTGAATGGCGACAGCGAAGTCAAAGACGAACCGACAGCCAGTGTTAGCGGCGAAAGTGACATTCGTCCGTACGATCCGAATACCCAACGACGGGTTGTGCGCGAACGTTTGCAGGCGCTGGAAATCATTAATGAGCGCTTTGCTCGCCATTTTCGTATGGGGCTGTTCAACCTGCTGCGCCGTAGCCCGGATATTACCGTCGGGGCCATCCGCATTCAGCCGTACCATGAATTTGCCCGCAACCTGCCGGTGCCGACCAACCTGAACCTTATCCATCTGAAACCGCTGCGCGGCACAGGGCTGGTAGTGTTTTCACCGAGTCTGGTGTTTATCGCCGTGGATAACCTGTTTGGCGGCGATGGACGCTTCCCGACCAAAGTGGAAGGTCGCGAGTTTACCCATACCGAACAGCGCGTCATCAACCGCATGTTAAAGCTGGCGCTTGAAGGCTATAGCGACGCCTGGAAGGCGATTAATCCGCTGGAAGTTGAGTACGTGCGTTCGGAAATGCAGGTGAAATTTACCAATATCACCACCTCGCCGAACGACATTGTGGTTAACACGCCGTTCCATGTGGAGATTGGCAACCTGACCGGCGAATTTAATATCTGTCTGCCATTCAGCATGATCGAGCCGCTACGGGAATTGTTGGTTAACCCGCCGCTGGAAAACTCGCGTAATGAAGATCAGAACTGGCGCGATAACCTGGTGCGCCAGGTGCAGCATTCACAGCTGGAGCTGGTCGCCAACTTTGCCGATATCTCGCTACGCCTGTCGCAGATTTTAAAACTGAAACCCGGCGACGTCCTGCCGATAGAAAAACCCGATCGCATCATCGCTCATGTTGACGGCGTTCCGGTACTGACCAGTCAGTACGGCACCCTCAACGGTCAGTATGCGTTACGGATAGAACATTTGATTAACCCGATTTTAAATTCTCTGAACGAGGAACAGCCCAAATGAGTGACATGAATAATCCGGCCGATGACAACAACGGCGCAATGGACGATCTGTGGGCTGAAGCTTTGAGCGAACAAAAATCAACCAGCAGCAAAAGCGCTGCCGACGCGGTGTTCCAGCAATTTGGCGGTGGTGATGTCAGCGGAACGTTGCAGGATATCGACCTGATTATGGATATTCCGGTCAAGCTGACCGTCGAGCTGGGCCGTACGCGGATGACCATCAAAGAGCTGTTGCGTCTGACGCAAGGGTCCGTCGTGGCGCTGGACGGTCTGGCGGGCGAACCACTGGATATTCTGATCAACGGTTATTTAATTGCCCAGGGCGAAGTGGTGGTCGTTGCCGATAAATATGGCGTGCGGATCACCGATATCATTACTCCGTCTGAGCGAATGCGCCGCCTGAGCCGTTAGTGATGAATAACCACGCTACTGTGCAATCTTCCGCGCCGGTTTCTGCTGCGCCACTGCTGCAGGTGAGCGGCGCACTCATCGCCATTATTGCCCTGATCCTCGCTGCTGCCTGGCTGGTAAAACGGTTGGGATTTGTCCCTAAACGCACTGGCGTTAACGGTCTGAAAATTAGCGCCAGTGCTTCACTGGGCGCGCGTGAAAGGGTTGTGGTGGTCGATGTGGAAGATGCACGGCTGGTGCTCGGCGTTACCGCAGGTCAAATCAATCTGCTGCATAAACTTCCCCCTTCTGCACCAACGGAAGAGATACCGCAGACCGATTTTCAGTCGGTCATGAAAAATTTGCTTAAGCGTAGCGGGAGATCCTGATGCGTCGTTTATTGTCTGTCGCACCTGTCCTTCTCTGGCTGATTACGCCCCTCGCCTTCGCGCAACTGCCGGGTATCACCAGCCAGCCGCTGCCTGGCGGTGGACAAAGCTGGTCGCTCCCGGTGCAGACGCTGGTGTTCATCACCTCGTTGACGTTCATTCCAGCGATTTTACTGATGATGACCAGTTTCACCCGCATCATTATTGTTTTTGGTTTATTGCGTAACGCGCTGGGAACACCCTCCGCGCCACCTAACCAGGTATTGCTGGGGCTGGCGCTGTTTTTGACCTTTTTTATTATGTCGCCGGTGATCGATAAAATTTATGTCGATGCGTACCAGCCATTCAGCGAAGAGAAAATATCAATGCAGGAGGCGCTGGAAAAAGGGGCGCAGCCGCTGCGTGAGTTTATGCTGCGTCAGACCCGTGAGGCGGATTTAGGGTTGTTTGCCAGACTGGCGAATACTGGCCCGTTGCAGGGACCTGAAGCCGTGCCGATGCGCATTTTGCTCCCGGCCTACGTGACCAGCGAGTTGAAAACCGCATTTCAGATAGGCTTCACGATTTTCATCCCTTTTTTGATTATCGACCTGGTGATTGCCAGCGTGTTGATGGCATTGGGGATGATGATGGTCCCCCCCGCCACCATTGCTCTGCCCTTTAAACTGATGTTGTTTGTACTGGTGGATGGCTGGCAATTGCTGGTCGGTTCGCTGGCGCAGAGCTTTTACAGCTAGAGAGGCAAAATGACACCTGAATCGGTCATGATGATGGGGACTGAAGCGATGAAAGTCGCGCTGGCACTGGCTGCCCCGCTGTTGCTGGTGGCGCTGGTCACGGGCCTTATCATCAGTATTTTGCAGGCCGCCACCCAGATCAACGAAATGACGCTGTCGTTTATTCCAAAAATCATCGCCGTATTTATTGCCATTATTATTGCCGGACCGTGGATGCTCAATCTGTTGCTGGATTACGTCCGCACCTTGTTCACTAACCTGCCGTATATCATCGGGTAGCCCGTACAATGATGCAGGTGACAAGCGATCAATGGCTTTCCTGGCTAAGTCTGTACTTCTGGCCGTTACTGCGCGTGCTGGCGCTCATTTCTACCGCGCCAATTCTGAGCGAACGCAGCGTGCCGAAACGGGTAAAACTGGGTCTGGCAATGATGATCACGTTCGCTATTGCCCCATCATTACCTGCCAACGATGTTCCTGTTTTTTCGTTCTTTGCTCTGTGGCTGGCCGTGCAGCAGATCCTGATCGGCATTGCGCTTGGTTTTACCATGCAATTTGCCTTTGCCGCTGTGCGAACCGCTGGCGAAATTATCGGTCTGCAAATGGGGCTGTCATTTGCGACGTTTGTCGATCCGGCCAGCCATCTCAATATGCCCGTTTTAGCGCGTATCATGGATATGCTGGCGTTACTGCTGTTCCTGACATTTAACGGTCATTTATGGTTGATTTCACTGCTGGTCGATACCTTTCACACCCTGCCAATTGGTGGCGAACCGTTGAACAGCAATGCGTTTCTGGCACTCACCAAAGCAGGGAGTTTGATTTTCCTTAACGGGCTGATGCTGGCGTTACCGCTCATTACTCTGCTGCTGACCCTGAATCTGGCATTAGGTTTACTGAATCGTATGGCCCCGCAATTATCCATTTTTGTTATTGGATTTCCATTAACTCTGACTGTCGGTATCTCTTTAATGGCGGCATTAATGCCGTTAATTGCGCCTTTTTGCGAACATTTATTCAGTGAGATGTTTAATTTGCTGGCTGATATTATTAGTGAATTGCCATTAATATAATTCCGCAACGTTTATCATGTTATCCTAAGGATTATCCGAAAAATAATACCTGCGAACATCTTCCAGGATACTCCTGTAGCGAAATATTTGTTTTAAGCTCACTCACATATCGCAACATTTACTTTACTTTAAGACAATTCCAGGCAAATTATACAACACTTTACGGGATAGTAAGTCCGCCTGAAAAATCGCGAGAGTGGCGCATTAGGTGACCCATGTTGTTCCGTTTAGTCATGATGAAATATTCAGGTAAGGGGAATTATCGTTACGCATTGAGTGAGGGTATGCCATGTCAACGATTATTATGGATTTATGTAGTTACACCCGACTAGGTTTAACCGGGTATCTGTTGAGTAGAGGGGTTAAAAAAAGAGAAATCAACGACATTGAAACCGTTGATGACCTTGCCATAGCTTGTGATTCACAGCGCCCTTCAGTGGTGTTTATTAATGAGGACTGTTTCATCCATGATGCTTCTAACAGTCAGCACAGCAAGCACATCATTAATCAACATCCCAATACGTTATTTATCGTTTTTATGGCAATTGCCAATGTTCATTTTGATGAATATCTATTGGTCAGAAAAAATTTATTGATAAGTTCTAAATCGATTAAACCGGAATCTCTCGACGATATCCTTGGCGATATTCTGAAAAAAGAGACAACGATAACCTCTTTTTTAAATATGCCGACGTTATCATTGAGCCGAACCGAATCGAGTATGTTGCGAATGTGGATGGCAGGTCAGGGAACCATTCAAATCTCTGACCAAATGAATATCAAAGCCAAGACCGTTTCATCGCATAAAGGTAATATTAAACGTAAGATCAAAACGCATAATAAACAGGTTATCTACCATGTCGTCCGACTGACGGATAATGTGACTAATGGTATTTTTGTCAACATGCGCTAACACATTCTGACTGGTGGTTTCCCACCAGTCAGGCTGAATAAGATTACTCTGCTTTCTCCACAAAGATACCGTCCTGATGCCCTGCTTCATTAAAGAACCAGATGCCGAGCGGGTAGTCTTCCAGCGAAACCAGGTACATTGTGCCTTCACTAAACTCCTCAACTGCCAGTACCACGCCAGGACGACGCGGACCGCCATCCGTTTTGACTGTTACCCGATCATTCACCTTCATCGTTTTCCTCCTGTGGCTTTGTGCCAGTGTAGAACAATTTCGTTTTTCTGGCAGCGCCAGGCGCGCGCGAGTGCTGATTTTCTCGACGGTCTATACTTAAGAGATGCCAGGCGGACTTAACGACTGGCGGCAACAACAGAGTAACGGTTGCGAGGAAAGATGATGAAAACCGCAAAAGAGTACAGCGATACCGCAAAACGTGAGGTCAGCGTCGATGTCGATGCCCTGCTGGCGGCGATCAATGAAATTAGCGAAAGCGAAGTTCATCGCAGCCAGAACGATTCTGAACACGTTAGCGTCGATGGACGTGAATATCATACATGGCGTGAATTGGCGGATGCCTTCGAACTGGATATTCATGACTTCAGCGTCTCTGAAGTGAATCGTTGAATGCACAATAAAAAAATCCCGACCCTGAGGGGGTCGGGATGAAACTTGCTTAAGCAAGAAGCACTTAAAAAATTCGTTACACCAGGAAATCTGATGTGTTCATCACCTTATCCGCAATTTTTTTCGCTGACAAGAAAATATTCGCTATATGAATGATTAACGCTACTTATGAATAGAAATGTGACGCACGTCACCCCTTGGTGGCTCTGGCGTCAGCGGGATCGCTCCCGAAAAAATCATCTTTGATTATTTGTGCTGTTTTGAGAATCATCCTGGTAAGGGGAGAACTGCGCGACCATGTTTTCAATTCAACAACCACTACTGGTTTTTAGCGATCTTGATGGCACCCTGCTGGACAGTCATAGTTATGACTGGCACCCGGCTGCCCCCTGGCTCAGCCGTTTACGCGAAGCGAATGTTCCCGTCATTCTCTGTAGCAGTAAAACTTCAGCGGAAATGCTGTACTTGCAAAAAACGTTGGGGCTACAAGGCTTACCGCTGATTGCAGAGAATGGTGCAGTGATCCAGCTTGCTGAACAATGGCAGGAGATAGACGGTTTTCCACGCATCATCTCAGGTATTAGCCATGGCGAAATCAGCCAGGTTTTAAATACGCTACGCGAGAAAGAACATTTTAAATTCACGACTTTTGATGATGTCGACGATGCAACCATCGCCGAATGGACGGGACTAAGCCGTAGCCAGGCGGCGCTGACGCAGCTGCATGAGGCGTCGGTAACGCTAATCTGGCGCGACAGTGACGAGCGTATGGCACAATTTACCGCTCGTCTGAACGAACTGGGCTTACAGTTTATGCAGGGTGCGCGCTTCTGGCACGTCCTGGATGCCTCTGCCGGAAAAGATCAGGCCGCCAACTGGATTATCGCGACCTATCAACAATTATCAGGCAAACGCCCAACCACACTTGGCCTGGGCGATGGGCCAAACGATGCGCCCTTACTGGAGGTAATGGATTACGCGGTGATTGTGAAAGGGCTAAACCGTGAAGGGGTGCATCTGCATGATGAGGATCCGGCCCGCGTCTGGCGAACGCAGCGTGAAGGACCGGAAGGATGGCGTGAAGGGCTGGACCATTTTTTCTCCGCCCGTTAAGCGTTATCGCTCGCGAATACCCGATTACGCCCAGCCTGTTTAGCGAGATAAAGCCGACGGTCGGCCAGTGACTGGAGTTGTTCAAATTCATAATCACCGGTTTCCTCGCTGCTGCTTACCCCCAGCGAGGCACTGATGCGTATAGTCGTACTCTTGGCGATCAACATCTCTTTTTCATTTAACTTCAGGCGAATACGTTCTGCGACCTCCGCAGCCTCCGTCAGACTCGCGCCTGGCAGAATCACACAAAACTCCTCACCACCGACCCGCCCGGCAACGTCCTGCGCACGCAAGGAACTGCTAATTAATCCGGCAGCATGAGAAAGAACACGGTCGCCCGCCTGATGGCCAAAGCGGTCATTAATCGCTTTAAAATGGTCAAGGTCGACCTGAATGACAGAAAAAGGATGTTGGTGCGTCTGACACAATTTAGCGAGCGGACGGGCTTTTTCGAACAGTGCGCCACGATTATATAAACGGGTTAAGGTGTCGTGCCACGCCTGCCACTGCAACGAGCTTTGCAGAACATACATGTTGCTAACCATCCGGCGAATCACATACCAGGAGATGAGTAACATGGTGGTAAAGAGCGCCCACAGCAGGGTTAATGCAATGCTGATACTACCGAAATCGCCGCGCACGCCTTCGCTTAGCGTATGGACGCGCACCAGCACACCGTCGAAATGGTCCAGACGTTCCCAGCTAACATAGCGACTGTTCATACGAATGCCGCCCCGTGTGTCATGTTCCATTGCCTGCGCCAGCAAGGCCAGTTCACGAGGATCAAAAATATTCCCTGTTGGATGGTCAGGATTGGAAGAGGTCAATAACCTCAGCTTACTGTCATAGAGCTGATACTCACCATCGAGGTTTTTATCGATGGCGTTTCTTAAAAATTGCTGCATGGTACGCACGGGAATACTCATCCCCAGCACGCCATACCAGTAGTTATTACTGTCTACCGGAACACTGACGGTAACCTGCGGTTCAGTATTGCTGGCGTGTTCCGGTTGCGAAGTGAACCAGCGTACCGCGCGGTGACGATTTTCTCGTTGCGAATGGCCGATAAACCAGGGTTGGGTGACATAGCCGTAATAACGCGTTGGTACATTGCGCGTAAATAAGGTCGGCTGCGTCGAAACGTAAAATCCGGCACGCGAGACATACATCGCCTGTTCAACCATCGACGAGGAGTTGTGCGCCAGTCGCAGCAAGTAACCAACTTCCAGCGCAGCGGTAATTTCATTGTCGAGGCTTTCATTTTCGCGAGACAGGAGATTCCCCTCGCTGACTAATGCATCCGACACACCATTAACTGGCAGAGTGCGCCGTCGGTTGAGTTCAATTTGCCAGGCGTGCTCGTCGCGATGCTGTTCGAACTCGGTTACAGCATCACGCAGAGAGGTGAAATCCAGTGGCGCTATGAGAGCTTCGCGCATGCCATTACGCAAAAAGATCAGTTTGTCGACGTTATACTGCAAATGCTTATCGAGCGCGTTGGCAACGTTTTCCAGATGATTACGCTGGCTGGAGATATAGGCATCTTCCAGCACCACCACTTCACGCCAGGTGAGCAAGGTGGAAAAAAGCAATACCACGATAAAGCAGAGATTAACGACATGACCAGGCCCCAGGCGGCGTGCGAGTTTTTTCAACCAGCTCTGGTTTTCCATTTTTGTCTCGTGCTGCACCCTGACGACTCCCAACCTGCTTTTTTATGATTCTGGCATAAGCAGAACCTGGCGATAGCGTACCGCAAAACAGCGATAATTTTATAATGGTGGCATGATAAGACGCGACTATCATTCATTGCAGGCATTGGCACACCAGGCCGGATGTGATCCGGCCTGGTCTTAATGATACCCTTTCAAACTTCTTCCGCAGAACGACTCCCCTCCCCCGGAACAAGCTCGGTTTCATGAAAAGCTTCCCGCTTGACCCCGTAACCGTCATACCAACGACACTCAACCATACCGCTGGAGTATCCAGTGACAATCATCCGCGGGCCGCCCTCTTTAACCGTAACTTCCTCACTAACCATAAAGCTCATACTCGCCTCCTTTTTTCGAGTGAAACTTGTTCACCTTAGTTGAAGATAGCGAATTTTGCATAATAGCCTGTGCGAGTATTAATGTGCCTGACCGCGTATTTTCGCTACGGCTTTCACTCCCAGCACCACGATGCCGCCGATGATAAATCCAAGAATCAGATTTAAAACAGTCGGTAATATCATCGCCACCACTGCACTTTGCTGCCCGGCGAAATGTTCAATGGCGTGATGCAGCGGCGCAATTCCATGTACCACAATCCCACCGCCGACGAGGAACATCGCCAGCGTGCCGACAATCGATAACGCTTTCATCAGCCAGGGCGCAATGATCAATAACCCTTTACCTAATGCCTGCATCAGCGCGCTGGATTTTTCCGCCAGCCAATACCCCAGGTCATCAATCTTAACGATAACCCCTACCAGACCGTAGACGCCCACGGTCACTACCAGCGCGATGCCTGAAAGCACCAGCACCTGATTAAGCAACGGCGCTTCGGCCACAATCCCCAGCGTGATGGCGACGATTTCCGCAGACAATATAAAATCGGTACGAATTGCCCCTTTTATTTTGTCCTTTTCAAACTTCAGCGGATCCTGCGCCGCCAGCTTCTCCAGACGCTGCTGACTCTGCGCCGGATCTTCTTTATGTTTACGCGCCTCCAGCATATGCAGCACTTTCTCTACCCCTTCAAAGCAGAGAAACGCGCCACCAATCATCAACAGAGGCGTAATCGCCCACGGGATAAACGCACTGATGATCAGCGCCAGCGGCACCAGAATCACTTTATTAATCAGCGATCCTTTCGCCACGCCCCAGACCACGGGAAGTTCCCGGTTGGCCCGCACACCTGAAACTTGTTGCGCATTGAGCGATAAGTCATCCCCTAATACACCGGCGGTTTTCTTCGCCGCCAGTTTGCCCATCACGGAGATATCGTCCAGCAGTGTGGCGATATCATCGAGCAACGTCAGTAAACTACTCCCGGCCAAAAGCATTCCCTCTCATTTTTATTGTTGAAGGGTGTAAGTATGAAGCAAAAACGGCAGCTCTGATACTTGCTTCACAGGTCAACATTTTTTTAACAATCAAGTGCAATTATATCTCTCGCCAGCAGAATGATTTTCACGTTTACTATGAACCACCTTTTTATTTCCACCGTGAGGGATTATGCGTTTCCGCCAGTTATTACCGCTTTTTGGCGCGCTGTTTGCGTTGTATATCATTTGGGGCTCAACCTATTTTGTCATTCGGATTGGCGTGGAAAGCTGGCCTCCATTAATGATGGCGGGCGTTCGATTCCTGGCAGCCGGTATTATATTGCTGGCATTTTTGCTACTGCGCGGACACAAGCTCCCCCCGCTACGTCCGCTGCTCAATGCCGCGCTGATTGGCCTGTTATTGCTGGCTGTCGGTAATGGCATGGTGACGGTTGCCGAGCATCAAAATGTTCCTTCCGGCATCGCCGCCGTAGTGGTTGCAACCGTGCCCCTCTTTACCCTGTGCTTCAGCCGCTTGTTTGGCATTAAAACGCGCAAACTGGAATGGGTGGGTATCGCCATTGGGCTTGCCGGAATCATTATGCTCAATAGCGGTGGAAATTTAAGCGGCAATCCGTGGGGCGCGATTCTGATTTTAATCGGCTCGATTAGCTGGGCGTTTGGCTCGGTTTATGGCTCGCGCATTACCTTACCTGTAGGGATGATGGCGGGTGCGATTGAGATGCTGGCGGCAGGCGTGGTGTTAATGATCGCGTCGATGATTGCGGGTGAAAAACTGACGGCGCTCCCTTCCCTTTCAGGCTTCCTTGCGGTCGGCTATCTGGCGCTGTTTGGTTCGATTATCGCCATCAACGCTTATATGTATTTAATCCGCAACGTCAGTCCGGCTCTCGCCACCAGCTACGCCTACGTTAACCCGGTGGTCGCGGTCTTGCTGGGTACGGGACTGGGTGGAGAGACGCTTTCGAAGATTGAATGGCTGGCGCTCGGCGTAATTGTCTTCGCGGTGGTGCTGGTCACGTTGGGAAAATATCTCTTTCCGGCAAAACCCGTAGTTGCGCCAGTTATTCAGGACGCATCAAGCGAGTAAATGAATCCCCTGCGTGTCGATCTGCGCGCTGGCACCTTCGCCGCAGATCCACTCTTCCAGACGCTCGCTAAGCGCTTCATCCGTCAGCTTCTCGCGCCCACGTAACGCGCACTCCCAGACAATCAATACGCGCCAGCCGAGTTCCTGCAAGCGACTGATATCGCGGCGATCGCGCTCAACATTTTTACCTATCTTCTCCAGCCAGAACTCGGTTCGAGTCGCAGGCACTTTAAACAGATAGCAGTGATGATGATGCCAGAAGCAGCCATGGGTAAATATCACGCAGCGATATTCATCAACGACAAAATCCGGGCGTCCGGGCAGACTGGCGTCCTGAACGCGAAACGCCAGTCCCTGCCCGGTTAACAAACTGGCGAGGCGCTTCTCAATCGCCGTATCACGCGTGGCAATCGCGCGCATATTTTTGCTGCGTGTGGCCTTATCGTGAACATCGGCCATGTTGTGCCTCTTGCTGACGCAACGCCACCGCCTGTTTGATTTTTGGCTCAAGCAGTTTTGCCACCGCGGCAAAGACCGGCACGACCACCGAGTTACCGAACTGGCGATAGGCCTGAGTGTCCGAAACCGGAATGCGGAATTTCGCTTCTCCCGGCGCTTCAAAACCCATTAAGCGCGCGCATTCCCGAGGCGTTAACCGACGTGGACGATGTTGCTGATTCAGCGGATCGTCAAAGTCTTTTTCACCCGTGGCCATATCCCATCCGCGATCGATTAAAATTTCCGCGCCATCTTTGTAATAACGCGCAGACAGCGTACGGGTGACGCTTTGCGGATTGTTCGGATAAACCATTCCATAACCGAAGCCGTTACCGCGCGCCTGATGTTTTTTCGCATATCGATAGAGGTACTTCCACAGTACCGGCGTCAGGATATATTTCGCCTCGACCATCGGGTCCAGCAGCTGCGCCAGCGTCACTCGCTGCGCAGGGAAACATCCGCTGATATCACGCAGAGTAAAATCGGCTTTCAGGTTAAGATCGCGACGAAAACCCACCAGCACGATGCGTTCACGGTGCTGCGGCAGAAAATGTTTACCATCGATGATTTTCGGATCGTCCGGCCCGTTATCTTCTGCATCAGCCACGTCATAGCCCAGTTCGTCCAGCGTCTGCATGATGATGCGGAACGTTTTACCCTGGTCGTGGCTTTTCAGGTTTTTGACGTTTTCGAGCACAAACATCGCCGGACGACGCGCGTCGATAATGCGCACCACATCAAAGAACAGCGTGCCCTGAGTATCGCAGGCAAAACCGTGCGCCCGCCCGAGCGAGTTCTTTTTCGATACGCCAGCCAGCGAAAATGGCTGACAAGGGAAACCGGCCAGTAAAACATCGTGTTCAGGAATGTGTTGACGAATATGTTCCGCCGCCGCCTCATCACTCACGCCTTCTTTATGGCTGAGGGTGATGTCGCGGATATCTTCATTAAAATGATGCGTCGCCGGGTCGCAATAATGATTGGCTTTATAAGTGCGTACCGCATGTTTGTTCCATTCGCTGGTAAACACGCACTGTCCGCCAATCGATTCAAAACCGCGACGGATGCCGCCAATTCCGGCAAATAGATCGATAAAGCGAAACGCATAATGCGGATGATGTGCCGGTGGTTTGGGTAACAACGTTTGCAGATGGGCGAACTCTTTCTCACTTAAACGGTGCCATGCCGAGTCATTCGCCAGCGCACGTTTTAAAATTGCCGCGCTCCAGTGATTCTCACCCACACCATTAAGCTGAGCCACCAGCGTTTTAACATCATAAATTTGCAGCAGTTTCTCCAGCATTGCCTGTGCGGCATTCCCGGTGCTGTATGAATCGGTTACTGATATATTTTCCTGCATAGATTTAACCGGCCATCTGAGATGGCCGACAGGTTAACATAATTACAGCCATTTAGGGCCACGCGCTTAGCCCGCGGGTGAAAACGCATCTATCACCTTGTGATCGACACCTTCATTCTCCCCCGCCAGTTCGGCACTGAGCTTCGCCATAAACTCGACTAAAAATTGCGCGTTGTGCTGCGCCAGCTGCTTGCCTCTTACGGTTTGCATGGTTTGCGGTAGCTTCAACAACTTAGTCTGGAAATGATCCAGCGCGTAGCGTTTATCATCAAGCGGGCGATGCTGTGCGAGCGGATCTTCGGCATCAAACAGCGCCACGCCCAATGCCCCTGAAACGGCAAACACGCGCGCCAGGCCAATCGCCCCCAGGGCTTCCAGCCGATCCGCATCCTGGACGATTTTAGCTTCCGTTGTTAAGGGGGCGATTTGCGCGCTGAAACTGTGAGCGGCAATGGCATGACAAACGGCCTCAATTTTCTCCGCCGGAAATTGCTCGAACTCTTCACAGAGCAGGCGACGCGTCTCTTCTGCCGCCAGGATTGAAGAACGCTGCCGCTGCGGATGATTTTTCGCCAGGCTCACAATATCGTGAAAATAACAGGCGGTTAAAATCACCAGCATATCGACATCGTCATCTGCCGCCAGCTTCTGTGCCGTAGCCCAGACGCGGCGAAAATGACACACGTCATGGGCCGCGTCCTGGTGCTGATGATGGTTTTTCAACCAGTTTTCGAACTGTGCCTGCCAGTGTTGTAAGTCCATACGCGCTCCGTTGCCAAAGAGTCGCCACCTTAGCAGTTTTTATTCATAGCGTCTGCTACGTGCGGGACGAGGTCGGGTGTACCAGGCAATGCTGCCTAACAATGCCCCGACCAGAGCCATAAATAAAAATCCGACCAGTGCCCCTAACCACTTTCCCGCGGTAGAGCCTAAATCGCTTTCAAATCCCGACACGGGGGCATCGGGGATCCGGCTCATCACCCAGATGTAACGCGCCATTGCCCAGACGAAATAGCCACACCGTGTATAGAAAGCCCACAAAGCCAGTTTGCCGCCAGGGCTGCGAGAGAGTCTCTCTTCCATCTTTGTCGAACCGTATTCCATTTTGAGATAACCCGGAAAATTCAGACTTAGTACTATTATGTGATAAAAGTCACATTTTTCCACATTGAATGAGCCAGTCAAGACTCAATCATTTTTTGAACAAATAGATAAATTTTGCGCAACGGCAGTGAATACAGTAAAAATCGTTTTGAGCGATTTTATTTATCTTTGATATCGGCTTTATTAATTCATTTAATCAATATATTAGCACTGAATACAATTATACCTTTTTATTTTTCTGTGTCATGATGCCTCCGTTATTAGCCTTTTATCGTCTTGTTTATATTTTTTGGGCCGGCATGATGCCGGCTTTTTTTATGCCTTCATTAATGTGCGCGTGATCACACCAGGTGTTTGGCGTAACAATCATTGATACTCCCTATCTTTCCGCTCAACTTATAATTTATTGATATAAATTCATAATTTTCATGAATGCTTATATTCAGAATTCATAATTCTGAATTATATTAAATAGATTAGAAACATTTTGAAATCTTTTAAATACATTTGTTACATGTAATCCTTAAAATAAAATGAACTTCATAGAATAGTATCCAAATGTGCTTTTTTTGGATAACGGCACTTATTGATATATTCATGAAGATTATAATCACAAGGAAATACATAATGAAAAGAAAAGTTCTGGCAATGCTGGTCCCGGCGTTATTAGTTGCTGGCGCAGCAAATGCGGCTGAAATTTATAATAAAGATGGCAATAAAGTTGATTTCTACGGCAAGATGGTTGGCGAACGCATCTGGTCAAATACTGATGATAATAACAGCGAAAACGAAGATACCTCCTATGCTCGTTTCGGTGTTAAAGGTGAAACCCAAATCACCAGCGAACTGACTGGTTTTGGTCAGTTTGAATACAACCTCGACGCCAGCAAGCCCGAAGGTGAAAACCAAGAAAAAACCCGTTTAACCTTCGCCGGTTTGAAATATAACGAGTTAGGATCATTTGACTATGCCGTAACTACGGTGTTGCTTATGATGCCGCAGCTTATACCGATATGTTAGTTGAATGGGGTGGCGATTCCTAGGCTTCCGCTGACAACTTCATGAATGGTCGTACCAACGGTGTTGCAACCTACCGTAACTATGATTTCTTTGGCCTGGTTGATGGTCTTGATTTTGCGATTCAGTACCAAGGCAAAAACAGCAACCGTAGCACTAAGAAACAAAATGGTGACGGCTATGCGTTGTCTGTAGACTATAACATCAATGGTTTTGGTATCGTTGGTGCATATAGCAAATCTGATCGCACCAACGATCAAGTTGCCGATGGAAACGGTTCAAATGCTGAACTGTGGTCATTGGCTGCAAAGTATGACGCGAAAAATGTCTACGCAGCTGTAATGTACGGCGAAACTCGTAATATGACTCCGGGTTCTATTGATACAGGTGTTGCCGATCGAGAAGGCAATACAATAATGCGTGATCAACTTATCAATGAAACCCAGAACTTTGAAGCGGTTGTTCAGTATCAATTCGACTTTGGTCTGCGTCCGTCCTTAGGTTATGTGTACTCTAAAGGTAAAGATATCAAAGGGGTACCCGGACATAGATATGTTGACGCTGACCGTGTGAACTACATTGAAGTTGGTACCTGGTACTACTTTAATAAGAACATGAACGTTTATACTGCATACAAATTCAACATGCTGGATAAAGATGAGGTAGCCTGAGTTTAACGGACACTCCTTCCTGAAATAGAATGGCATCAGAAGGAGCTAATAATGAGCAGAAAAACCCAACGTTACTCTAAAGAGTTCAAAGCCGAAGCTGTCAGAACGGTTCTTGAAAATCAACTTTCGATCAGTGAAGGCGCTTCCCGATTATCTCTTCCTGAAGGCACTTTAGGACAATGGGTTACCGCCGCCAGAAAAGGGCTCGGTACTCCTGGTTCCCGCACGGTGGCTGAACTGGAATCTGAAATTCTGCAACTGCGTAAGGCGTTAAATGAAGCTCGCCTTGAGCGAGATATATTAAAAAAAGCAACTGTAGATTCAATCTGTCAATGCAACCCCCCTTTCAATTATCTCTTTCGGTGTTTTGAACTTCAGTGTCTTTCTCGGTCTGTTGTTTAGCTGAGCAGCAACCAGATCTAGTTCATGTTGAGTATATTGGGCAAGACATGTCTTTTTAGGAAAGTACTGCCGAATTAGCCCATTTGTGTTCTCATTTGTTCCCCGCTGCCAAGGACTCTGAGGATCGCAGAAGTAAACTTTAACGCCGGTGCTGACAGTAAATTCTAGATGTCTGGCCAGTTCCATTCCTCTGTCCCATGTCAGTGATTTTCTGAGTTCTGACGGTAAACTCAGGAATTTGTCGGTAAGAGCCTGATTTACTGAGACAGAATCTTTGCCCCTGAGTCTAAGGATGATCGTATAACGTGATTTTCGGTCTACAAGTGTGGCTATATGAGAGTTTTTTGTACCTGAGACTAAATCGCCCTCCCAATGCCCCAGAGAGCGTCTGTTATCGATATTTCGGGAACGTTCGTGAATTGGTGTTCCGTTCACTATGTTAATCGTACCTCTTTCGCCTTTGCGGGTATGACGCCTGCCATGGCGAAGGCTATGCGACCGTCGCAGATGCTGTATATTCAGGTGGTGTAGCGCTTCACGGCTACGAAAGTACAGCGTTTTATAAATTGTCTCAGGTGATATTCGCAGCGTTTTTTGACGTGGTTTTGTTCGCCTTAACCATCCTGATATTTGCTCTGGAGACCATTTCATCTCCAGCTTTTCCAGAACAAGCTTTCGCAATGGTAAATTTTGATCCAGTAAGCACGGTTTTGGCCTTTTCGCCATTCTGTTGGCTCGGTTATTAGCATCAACAGCTTTGTAATAGCGTCTGCCCCGATTACGCTGAACTTCACGTGAGATCGTCGAAGGACTGCGATTCAGCGCAGTAGCTATCGCACGAATGCTCATTTTGGCTGACAAACCAGCTCGTATCTCCTCGCGCTCAGACAGTGTCAGGTGAGCTACAGCCCGCTTACGCTCATGGGGTTTTATGCCGCCAGTATCCCTTAACATAGTGAAGATCGTTCCGGGTTTTGAACCCAGGATATTCGCTATTTCACTGAAGCCTGTTCCGTTCTTCCATAGTTCAAAAACAGAGGCTTTTTCCTCTGCTGTAAATGTTCGTCTCATTCAAAAAACCTCCGCAACCCCATGTTTTCACATAACTGTTGCGTTGACCAATTGAATATACAACAGCGTATTTTGCACAGGAGTCGCTGAAAAATACGCGTTAATCGAACAATGGCGACAACAATTTCCCATTGAAGCGATGTGTCAGGTATTTGGTGTATCCAGGAGCGGTTATTACAACTGGGTACAGCATGAACCCTCAGACAGAAAACAAAGTGATGAGCGGCTAAAACTGGAGATTAAGGTGGCACATATCCGCACTCGCGAAACATATGGAACCCGGCGGCTCCAGACGGAGCTGGCAGAGAATGGCATCATCGTTGGTCGTGACCGACTGGCACGTCTTCGTAAGGAGCTAAGGCTACGCTGTAAGCAGAAACGCAAGTTCAGAGCGACTACGAACTCGAACCACAATCTGCCAGTTGCGCCAAATCTGCTGAACCAGACGTTCGCTCCTACAGCACCAAATCAGGTCTGGGTGGCGGACCTGACGTATGTTGCCACACAGGAGGGATGGTTGTACCTCGCTGGCATCAAAGATGTTTATACGTGCGAAATTGTCGGCTACGCCATGGGAGAGCGCATGACAAAAGAGCTGACAGGTAAAGCCCTGTTTATGGCGCTCAGGAGCCAGCGCCCACCTGCCGGGCTAATCCACCACTCTGATCGAGGTTCACAGTACTGCGCATACGATTACCGGGTCATACAGGAGCAGTTTGGTCTGAAAACATCAATGTCGCGTAAAGGTAACTGTTACGACAACGCTCCGATGGAAAGCTTCTGGGGAACGCTGAAAAATGAGAGCCTGAGCCACTATCGTTTTAATAACCGGGATGAAGCCATCTCAGTAATACGGGAATACATTGAGATTTTCTACAATCGTCAGCGTCGTCACTCTCGTCTGGGGAATATCTCCCCGGCAGCCTTCAGGGAAAAATATCATCAGATGGCTGCTTAAAAAAAGAACAAATGGTAGTGTCCGCTATTGCCAGTACACCTCATATCGTTACGGCACATTACCCTGCCCCTCCTGGCACAATAACATCAACCAGCGACTCTTCAAGCCAACACCCCAAATGCATTTCTTTATGAATTAATCCGCAACAAACACACTTCCCATATAGAAATATTTGCAAAAAAAGTGCATGGAAAAAGCTTTTTCTCTACCAATCCGGGATATAAATATTCATCAGCACCACAATATTCCACAGCACTAAATCTCTCCCCGCCGCCCTGTACCTCTGATAATGGTCTAAAATCATTGAGGCCACTTGCGACGACGTTGCTCAATAAGGAAAATTTGGCGTGAATAATATTCAACACCAGTGCAGCATCATCATTACATACTTACACCCGCCGACTACCGCTTTCGATATATTGACTCAATTTTCCAGCCTGGTTAAAAATAGCGACCAGCTCAGTCGCAAATATAGTGACTACCCTAACTAAGCAACAATAAGGAATACACTATGACTGTTCAAACAAGTAAAAATCCGCAGGTCGATATTGCTGAAGATAATGCATTCTTCCCTTCAGAATATTCGCTTAGCCAATATACCAGTCCTGTCTCTGATCTTGATGGCGTGGACTATCCAAAACCTTATCGCGGTAAACATAAAATTCTGGTGATCGCCGCGGACGAACGTTATTTGCCGACCGATAACGGAAAACTGTTCTCGACCGGTAACCATCCGATTGAAACGTTGCTGCCGTTGTATCATCTCCATGCTGCAGGTTTCGAATTCGAAGTGGCGACCATTTCCGGTCTGATGACCAAGTTTGAATACTGGGCTATGCCGCACAAAGATGAAAAAGTAATGCCATTCTTTGAGCAGCATAAATCGTTGTTCCGCAATCCGAAGAAACTCGCGGATGTTGTCGCCAGCCTCAACGCTGATAGCGAATATGCAGCAATCTTTGTTCCTGGTGGTCATGGCGCACTTATTGGTTTACCTGAAAGCCAGGACGTAGCTGCCGCTTTACAGTGGGCAATCAAAAATGACCGTTTTGTTATCTCCCTTTGCCACGGCCCGGCGGCTTTTCTGGCGCTTCGCCACGGCGATAACCCACTGAATGGTTATTCCATTTGCGCATTCCCAGACGCCGCAGACAAACAAACGCCAGAGATTGGCTATATGCCGGGTCATCTCACCTGGTACTTCGGCGAAGAACTGAAGAAAATGGGCATGAACATCATTAATGACGACATCACCGGGCGAGTACATAAGGACCGTAAACTTCTCACCGGCGACAGTCCTTTTGCAGCGAATGCGTTGGGTAAACTGGCGGCGCAGGAAATGCTGGCAGCTTACGCGGGTTAATCCCTGTTACGTTTGAATGTAAGCGCATAATCAATCGCAGCCGCGTTAGTACTCACGACGTGGCTGCGTTTTTTCACGGGCGTACTGAAGCCCTATGTTAATTTCTTTGCGGTAACGTAATCCGGAACACATTATGCTTATTGAGATAGTGATACGTAGCACTTCCCCCATGTAATTCGGCAATCGCTTTGACTAAAGAAAGACCAAGTCCCTGACCTACGGAATGACGCGAATTATCTCCCCGCCAAAATCTACGGAAGAGTTTTTCAGGCTCATTAATTTTCGTTCCAGGGCTGGCGATATCAATATTAAGATAGCTGTTGGTATCAAGAAAACTGGTTATATGAATACGCGATTTTTCTGGCGAATATCGAATAGCGTTAACAATAAGATTCGATAACATTCGTTGCAGTAAAATTTTATCCGCAAAGATTTGCTGATTGCACTCGACATTAAAGCAAATCTCTTTCTCGTCTGAAAGATATTCAAGATAGTCCAACAAATTTTCGACTTCCTTATTGAGAGAAAGCGAGTCCAGTTTCACCAAAACATTGTTTTTATCTGCCCTGGCAAGAAACAGTATGTTCTCTGTTAACCGCGAAATATTTTCCAGCTCTTCAATGTTTCCGGCAATTGTTTTTTGATATTCAGCGATACTTCTGGTTTGACTGAGCGTAACCTGATTCTGACCCAGTAATGCATTAATTGGCGTTCTAAGTTCATGAGCGAGATCGTCAGCAAACTGACTTAGACGCTCAAAATCTTTGACTAAAGCATGATGCATTTTATTCAACGCCTGCCCAAGAGGTTTTAGTTCTCTCGGTAATGCACTAACCTCAACAGGCTCCCGGCTATCGTTATAATTCAGCGCTTCCGTTACACCACTCAACTTTTTGATCTCTCGTAACCCCGTTCGGATTAACAGCGGACTTAATACTGAGCACAGTATAATGGCGACAATGCAAATTATAATGCTATTGATTTTATACTGTTCAAGCATGTTATGTCTGGCTGAAGCCAATTTAGCCACAGTAACCGTTAATGATGGCGAAACTTCATCAATATTAATTCGTAAAGCATCTATCTCTGTGTCATTAATAATGCTTCTGTAAATGCCAGCTGCGCTGATTGTCTCACTAGCAGGTATGTTATTTAACATGCCATCACTGACATTTGTCCGGTTAACAATTTTATTGATGCTATCACCATGAATGATCAAGATATCCTGACTAACATCCATCATCCGGTTAAAGTACACAGGTAACGTATCTGGATTTACCCCATCAATTAACAACTGCTTGATCTGTGCTGTCCGGTTAATGAGTGTTGTATCATCGCGCCATTTCAACTCACTTGCCAGGCCATTATAGAGAGTCCAGACAATTCCAGCGCCAGCAACAGACAGCAGCAATATAAAAAGCAAGGTTAAACGGACGGTTATAGATAATCTTTTCATTATTTTTTTACCGCTACGAATGAATAGCCCATCCCCCGGATTGTGGCGATTAGCTTTTCAGGAAAAGGATCATCAACTTTTGCGCGGAGCCTGCGAATGGCGACGTCCACCGTATTGGTATCACTATCAAAGTTGATTCCCCAAATTTCACTCGCAATAACCGTTCTGGGTATAATTTCGCCAGCTCTGGAGGCCAGTAGCCAAAGTAACTGAAACTCCTTGCGCGTCAGTGTAATACTGATATTGTCCCTGCTCACACTTTGACTAACAGAGTCCATTCTTAAGCCGCTGATTTCTAATGTTGAATTCAAAGCGTGATGTTGCCTTAATTGTGCCCGAACCCTTGCCAGCAACTCAGAAAATGAAAAAGGTTTTACCAGATAATCATTTGCCCCACTGTCCAGCCCTCTGACTCTGTCATCGACAGAATCCCTTGCAGTAAGGCAAATAACAGGGGTTTGCTTTGCTGTTCTTAACGTTTGTAAGATCTGCCAGCCATCCATACCCGGAAGCATAATATCCAGAATGATCAATGCATAATCATCCTTCAGCGCAAGATAAAGCCCATCTCTGCCATCAGAAACGGCATCGATGACATAACCCGCTTCGGAAAGCCCCTGCGTTACCCATTCCTGGGTCCTTTGATTATCTTCAATAAGTAGAATCTTCATGAAAATAATATGCCATAAATCATATGTTATAGAAACAGCCTGGTTCATTACAAAATTGTAATGCTGCTGTAAGGTTACCCTGGACGCTTTTTCGCTATCCTCAAAACTCATTCACATGACAAGGATATAAACATGTTAAAGCGTTATTTAGTACTCTCGGTAGCAACGGCAGCATTTTCATTACCTTCTTTGGTTAATGCCGCACAACAAAACATTCTTAGCGTGCACATTTTGAACCAGCAAACAGGAAAACCCGCTGCTGACGTGACAGTCACTCTTGAAAAGAAGGCGGATAACGGCTGGTTACAACTTAATACCGCCAAAACAGATAAGGATGGACGAATTAAGGCACTGTGGCCCGAGCAAACTGCAACTACGGGCGATTACCGTGTCGTATTTAAAACCGGGGACTATTTCAAGAAACAAAATCTTGAAAGTTTCTTCCCTGAGATCCCCGTTGAATTTCATATTAATAAAGTGAACGAGCATTATCATGTGCCTTTATTACTTAGCCAATATGGGTATTCAACCTATCGTGGCAGTTAATGCATAAATATGTAAAAGCAGATCTCTGCTACTGTTAGGGAGGACACTCCCTGACAGATTAACAGTAAACGGCTCTTGCTGGCTAACGACAAAAAAGTGTGATGGCTTATGAAAAAGAATCAATTTTTAAAAGAATCAGATGTTACGGCCGAGTCGGTATTCTTTATGAAGCGTCGGCAGGTGTTAAAAGCACTGGGCATCAGTGCAACTGCACTTTCTTTGCCTCACGCTGCGCATGCCGATCTGCTTAGCTGGTTTAAAGGGAACGATCGCCCGCCCGCCCCCGCCGGAAAAGCGCTGGAGTTCAGCAAGCCTGCCGCCTGGCAAAATAACCTGCCACTGACGCCAGCAGATAAAGTTTCCGGTTATAACAACTTCTATGAATTCGGGCTGGATAAAGCCGATCCCGCCGCTAATGCTGGTAGCCTGAAAACCGATCCATGGACACTGAAAATCAGCGGCGAAGTGGCAAAACCATTGACCCTCGATCATGATGACTTAACCCGTCGCTTCCCGCTGGAAGAGCGTATTTATCGTATGCGCTGCGTGGAAGCGTGGTCGATGGTGGTGCCGTGGATTGGTTTTCCGCTGCACAAATTGCTGGCGCTTGCCGAACCTACCAGCAATGCGAAGTATGTCGCTTTCGAAACAATTTATGCACCGGAACAGATGCCAGGCCAGCAGGACCGCTTTATCGGTGGTGGGCTGAAATATCCTTATGTCGAAGGATTGCGTCTCGACGAAGCAATGCATCCGCTCACACTGATGACCGTAGGTGTTTATGGCAAGGCGTTACCGCCACAAAATGGCGCGCCGGTGCGACTGATTGTGCCGTGGAAATATGGCTTTAAAGGGATTAAATCGATAGTCAGTATTAAGCTGACCCGCGAGCGTCCGCCAACCACCTGGAATCTGGCAGCGCCTGACGAATACGGTTTTTACGCCAACGTTAATCCGTATGTTGATCACCCGCGCTGGTCACAGGCTACCGAACGATTTATTGGTTCAGGCGGCATCCTCGATGTACAGCGCCAGCCAACGCTACTGTTTAATGGTTACGCCGACCAGGTGGCATCGCTGTATCGTGGCCTGGATTTGCGGGAGAATTTCTAAATGCGTCTGACAGCAAAACAGGTGACATGGCTGAAAGTTTGCCTGCATCTTGCCGGATTGTTGCCGTTTCTCTGGCTGGTCTGGGCGATCAATCACGGTGGACTGGGTGCCGATCCGGTGAAAGATATTCAGCATTTTACTGGTCGCACTGCACTGAAATTTTTGCTGGCGACCTTGTTAATCACACCTCTGGCACGCTACGCAAAACAGCCGTTATTGATACGCACTCGCCGCCTGTTAGGATTATGGTGCTTTGCCTGGGCGACACTGCATTTAACAAGTTACGCATTGCTGGAGCTGGGCGTGAATAATCTGGCGTTATTAGGTAAGGAGTTAATTACCCGGCCTTATTTAACGTTAGGTATTATCAGCTGGGTAATTTTGCTTGCTTTAGCGTTCACTTCAACCCAGGCGATGCAGCGAAAACTCGGCAAGCACTGGCAACAGTTGCATAATTTCGTCTATCTTGTCGCGATTCTGGCCCCAATACATTATCTGTGGTCAGTGAAGATTATTTCACCGCAGCCGCTCATCTACGCTGGGCTGGCTGTACTGCTTTTAGCCTTACGGTATAAGAAGTTGCGTTCCCTTTTTAACCGGTTACGCAAGCAGGTTCACAACAAATTATCTGTATAACTTCATATTGCCGACAAAGTACGCGTTATCCCTGCCGGATGTGGCGCGAGCGCCCTATCCGGCATACACAGATCGCATCAGGTTATGTTTCGTTTGTCATCAACCTCAAATCACCAAAATAATTTATTTTATTTCAATAAGATAGATAAGTAGAACTGAGAAAGCCATGCTCTCGTTTCCTAAGAGTTGTTGCATTTTGCTATATGTTACAATATAACATTACACATCATATACATTAACTCTGGAGGAAACTGTTTTGGCGATTCGTCTTTACAAACTGGCTGTTGCTTTAGGTGTCTTTATTGTTAGCGCTCCTGCCTTTTCGCATGGTCATCACTCACACGGCAAACCCTTAACAGAGGTCGAACAAAAAGCTGCTAATGGTGTTTTTGATGATGCCAATGTACAAAACCGAACGCTCAGTGACTGGGATGGAGTCTGGCAATCCGTTTATCCTTTACTGCAAAGTGGCAAACTTGACCCCGTCTTTCAGAAGAAAGCGGATGCAGATAAAACTAAAACATTTGCTGAAATTAAAGATTATTATCACAAAGGTTATGCAACAGATATCGAGATGATTGGCATTGAGGACGGCATTGTTGAATTCCATAGAAATAATGAAACAACATCGTGTAAATATGATTACGATGGATACAAAATACTCACCTATAAATCAGGCAAGAAAGGCGTTCGTTACTTATTCGAATGTAAAGATCCTGAAAGCAAAGCCCCTAAATATATACAATTTAGCGATCATATAATTGCACCACGAAAATCATCTCATTTTCACATTTTTATGGGTAATGATTCACAGCAATCTTTATTAAATGAAATGGAAAACTGGCCAACGTATTATCCATATCAGTTGAGTAGCGAAGAAGTGGTCGAGGAAATGATGTCTCATTGAGTATTCTCATGATAATGCCTCGATGCCGCTTTAGTAAGTTATCATAACTGCCACTGGTCCATCCACAAACGCCACTGAACGCAAGCTAGCTACAGACACGCTCATCACTATGACGTGTCTGTATATTAATAAGCTAACCCGCATTGAGTTAACCAATAACGGATTCCATACACAATACGGCCAACAGAGAAAGATACCTGTGCTCACGCCATTGCTTATATTGGCTGGTTACAATATGCACTATCAATTTTTTAAATAACAAATTATTAAAACCACATCTGTATAAGGAATTTTTAAGGTTCGTGGGATAGCTTGACTGTGAAAATCACAGGAGCTACAAAAATGAACCGATTCTCAAAAACTCAAATTTATTTACATTGGATAACGCTGCTTTTCGTTGCAATAACCTATGCCGCGATGGAACTCCGTGGCTGGTTTCCTAAAGGTAGTAGTACTTATCTGCTGATGCGAGAAACACATTACAATGCGGGTATATTCGTTTGGGTGTTAATGTTTTCACGCCTGATTATAAAACACCGTTATAGTGATCCTTCTATTGTGCCACCGCCACCTGCCTGGCAAATGAAAGCGGCTTCGCTAATGCACATCATGCTTTATATAACCTTCCTTGCACTTCCTCTGCTGGGGATTGCTTTGATGGCTTACAGTGGAAAATCGTGGAGTTTCCTTGGTTTCAATGTGTCTCCCTTTGTTACCCCAAACAGCGAAATTAAAGCACTGATAAAAAATATTCACGAAACCTGGGCAAATATAGGCTACTTTTTAATCGCAGCTCACGCTGGCGCAGCACTCTTTCATCACTACATTCAGAAAGATAATACTCTGTTACGAATGATGCCTCGCCGCAAATAAGTCGATCCCCTGACAAGGAAATGTGAACCATGGACATCAACGCGTCATAAATGTTTACGCAAGTGCACAATGCACCCTTTCCACTATCAACAAGGAGGAGCAGAAACTGTGTAAATCGTACAATGGTAAGACTTATCAAAAATACAGGTTAATTTTGGTATTTAAACCTTTTTTACTTGTTAGTATGATACAAAGGCTTTCAAAAAAGCTGGGAAATTCAACAACTCTTGGAAATTATGGACTTTGTCCCGCGGCTTTAATCTGACGGCCGCGTTCCTTTTTTGACTCAATTATTGACCCCTTCTCTACGCAACTTCAGTTCCCACCACCAACTTTGCGGCAGTTTCATAGGATGAATGTCTAAAAGAATAATGGTGAGCGATAAGAAAACGACTGAATAACTGCACATTTTCGCTCGAAAGCTTCCTGTCAGATCCATAGCGAATCAAGTGCTGAATGTCACAGTATCGAACAGAAAACAGTGACGATCTAACCCTTCAAGAATATTCTACGATTGTTCTGTTTAGGAAAAGCAAGGCGGGAAGTCGGGAGATAAGTCATTGATAAAGTGGCGGAGAGAGGGGGATTTGAACCCCCGGTAGAGTTGCCCCTACTCCGGTTTTCGAGACCGGTCCGTTCAGCCGCTCCGGCATCTCTCCGTTCAGATGGTTGCCATGATGCCAGGAAATTTGGCATTTTAACAGTCCCTGTCCGTGCAATTTTGTTCAAGTGACGAGTTTGCGAGCAAAACGATGATTAAGTGGCCCTGGAAAGTACAAGAATCAGCACATCAAACTGCCCTTCCCTGGCAGGAAGCACTATCGATCCCCCTTTTAACGTGTCTGACGGAACAGGAACAAAGCAAATTAGTCACTCTTGCCGAACGTTTTTTACAGCAAAAGCGGCTTGTTCCTTTACAGGGCTTTGAACTGGATTCATTAAGAACCTGCCGGATAGCACTTCTATTTTGCCTACCCGTTCTGGAATTAGGACTGGAATGGCTGGATGGTTTTCATGAAGTCTTAATTTATCCTGCGCCATTTGTGGTCGATGATGAATGGGAAGACGATATCGGTCTGGTGCATAACCAACGTATTGTTCAGTCAGGTCAGAGCTGGCAGCAAGGGCCTATCGTTTTGAACTGGTTGGATATACAAGATTCTTTTGATGCTTCTGGTTTTAACCTGATTATTCATGAAGTCGCTCATAAGCTGGACACCCGTAACGGCGATCGCGCCAGCGGAGTTCCCTTTATTCCGTTGCGTGAGGTTGCTGGCTGGGAACACGATCTTCATGCTGCAATGAACAACATTCAGGAAGAAATCGAATTGGTTGGCGAGAATGCGGCGAGCATTGATGCTTATGCTGCCAGTGATCCTGCTGAATGTTTTGCCGTACTTTCTGAATATTTCTTTAGCGCCCCAGAACTTTTTGCTCCTCGTTTCCCTTCATTGTGGCAACGTTTCTGCCAATTTTATCAACAAGATCCTTTGCAGAGACTGCATCACGCTAATGATACAGACTCGTTTTCGGCGACGAATGTTCATTAATTAACAACTTTGCAGATTAATTAACCAATTGAAATGACTTATGAAATTTAGTGTTGACAGACAAGGTACCGCTAAGTAATATGCGCCCCGTTCACACGATTCCTCTGTAGTTCAGTCGGTAGAACGGCGGACTGTTAATCCGTATGTCACTGGTTCGAGTCCAGTCAGAGGAGCCAAATTCTAAAAATTCGCTTCTTAGTGCAATGTCACTAACCTTAGTTGAACATTGTTTTTTAACGGATAGCGGGTTTTTAACATCTTAAGCGCCCTCGACCTTTATGGTTGGGGGCGTTTTGCTATGGCGTCATCACCATTTTCCCCTCGATTATAAAACTTGAGTAATTCAGTAGTCTCCCCTCTTGCAACTCACGCCCAAAACTGCCTAACGAAAAGTTATTAATTTTCAATCATATTGCTATCAGGATTTACATTTTTTCGCTGTGCTAGAAAGGGCGCATTTATGTTAGCTCGTTCAGGGAAGGTAAGCATGGCTACGAAGAAGAGAAGTGGAGAAGAAATAAATGACCGACAAATCTTATGCGGGATGGGTATCAAACTACGCCGCTTAACTGCGGGTATCTGCCTGGTAACTCAACTTGTGTTCCCTATGGCTGCGGCAGCACAAGGTGTGGTAAACGCCGCAACCCAACAACCAGTTCCTGCACAAATTGCCATTGCAAATGCCAATACGGTGCCCTACACCCTTGGAGCGCTGGAATCGGCCCAAAGCGTTGCCGAACGTTTCGGTATTTCGGTGGCTGAGTTACGCAAACTCAACCAGTTTCGTACGTTTGCTCGAGGTTTTGATAATGTCCGCCAGGGTGATGAACTGGATGTCCCGGCACAAGTTAGTGAAAATAATTTAACCCCGCCACCGGGTAATAGCAGTGGCAACCTTGAGCAACAGATAGCCAGTACTTCACAGCAAATCGGGTCTCTGCTCGCCGAGGATATGAACAGCGAGCAAGCGGCAAATATGGCGCGTGGATGGCCTCTTCTCAGGCTTCAGGCGCAATGACAGACTGGTTAAGCCGCTTCGGTACCGCAAGAATCACGCTGGGCGTGGATGAAGATTTTAGCCTGAAGAACTCCCAGTTCGATTTTCTCCATCCGTGGTATGAAACGCCTGATAATCTCTTTTTCAGTCAGCATACTCTCCATCGTACTGACGAGCGTACGCAGATTAACAACGGCTTAGGTTGGCGTCATTTCACTCCCACATGGATGTCGGGCATCAACTTCTTTTTCGACCACGATCTTAGCCGTTACCACTCCCGCGCCGGCATTGGCGCGGAGTACTGGCGCGACTATCTAAAATTAAGCAGTAACGGCTATTTGCGACTGACCAACTGGCGCAGCGCACCTGAACTGGACAACGATTATGAAGCACGCCCGGCCAATGGCTGGGATGTACGCGCAGAAGGCTGGCTACCCGCCTGGCCGCACCTTGGCGGTAAACTGGTCTATGAACAGTATTATGGCGATGAAGTGGCCCTGTTCGATAAAGACGATCGGCAAAGTAATCCTCATGCCATAACCGCTGGACTTAACTATACCCCCTTCCCGCTGATGACCTTCAGCGCGTAGCAACGTCAGGGTAAACAGGGCGAAAATGACACCCGTTTTGCCGTCGATTTTACCTGGCAACCTGGCAGCGCAATGCAGAAACAGCTTGACCCGAATGAAGTCGCTGCACGGCGTAGCCTTGCAAGCAGCCGTTATGATCTGGTGGATCGCAACAACAACATCGTTCTGGAATATCGCAAAAAAGAACTGGTTCGCCTGTCCCTGACAGACCCCGTGACAGGGAAGTCAGGAGAAGTGAAATCACTGGTTTCGTTGCTACAAACCAAATATGCCCTGAAAGGCTATAACGTCGAAGCCACCGCTCTGGAAGCTGCCGGTGGTAAAGTGGTTACAACGGGTAAAGATATTCTGGTTACCCTGCCGGCGTACCGGTTCACCAGTACGCCAGAAACCGATAACACCTGGCCGATTGAAGTCACCGCTGAAGATGTCAAAGGCAATTTGTTCGAATCGTGAACAGAGCATGGTAGTCGTTCAGGCACCTACGTTAAGCCAGAAAGATTCCTCGGTATCGTTAAGTACCCAGACGTTGAGCGCGGATTCCCATTCAACCGCCACACTGACTTTTATTGCGCATGATGCAGCAGGTAATCCTGTTATCGGGCTGGTGCTCTCGACGCGTCACGAAGGTGTTCAGGACATCACCCTTTCTGACTGGAAAGATAATGGTGACGGAAGCTATACCCAGATCCTGACCACAGGTGCGATGTCTGGCACGCTGACGCTTATGCCACAGCTGAACGGTGTGGATGCGGCTAAAGCCCCCGCCGTGGTGAATATCATTTCTGTTTCGTCATCCCGGACTCACTCGTCAATTAAGATTGATAAGGACCGTTATCTCTCCGGCAATCCTATCGAGGTAACGGTAGAACTGAGAGATGAAAATGACAAACCTGTTAAGGAGCAAAAACAGCAACTGAATACCGCAGTCAGCATCGACAATGTGAAACCTGGTGTCACTACAGACTGGAAAGAAACCGCAGATGGCGTCTATAAGGCAACCTATACCGCCTATACCAAAGGCAGTGGGCTTACTGCGAAGCTATTAATGCAAAACTGGAATGAAGATTTGCATACCGCTGGATTTATCATCGACGCCAACCCGCAGTCAGCGAAAATTGCGACATTATCTGCCAGCAATAATGGTGTGCTCGCCAATGAGAATGCAGCAAACACCGTCTCGGTCAATGTCGCTGATGAAGGAAGCAACCCAATCAATGATCATACCGTCACGTTTGCGGTATTAAGCGGATCGGCAACTTCCTTTAACAATCAAAACACCGCAAAAACGGATGTTAATGGTCTGGCGACTATTGATCTGAAAAGTAGTAAGCAGGAAGACAACACGGTTGAAGTCACCCTTGAAAATGGCGTGAAACAAACGTTAATCGTCAGTTTTGTCGGCGACTCGAGTACCGCACAGGTTGATCTGCAGAAGTCGAAAAATGAAGTGGTCGCTGACGGCAATGACAGCGCCACAATGACCGCGACAGTTCGGGATGCAAAAGGCAACCTGCTCAATGACGTCAAGGTCACCTTCAATGTTAATTCAGCAGCAGCGAAACTGAGCCAAACCGAAGTGAATAGCCACGACGGGATCGCCACAGCTACGCTGACCAGTTTGAAAAATGGTGATTATACGGTTACGGCCTCTGTGAGCTCTGGTTCTCAGGCTAATCAACAGGTGAATTTTATCGGTGATCAAAGTACTGCAGCCCTGACCCTCAGTGTGCCTTCAGGTGATATCACTGTCACCAACACAGCTCCGCAACATATGACTGCAACCTTGCAGGATAAAAATGGCAACCCACTAAAAGATAAAGAAATCACCTTCTCTGTGCCAAACGACGTCGCAAGTCGGTTCTCGATTAGCAACGGCGGAAAAGGCATGACGGATAGTAACGGGGTTGCAATCGCCTCCCTGACCGGCACGTTAGCGGGCACGCATATGATCACGGCTCGTCTGGCTAACAGCAATGTCAGCGATGCACAGCCAATGACGTTTGTGGCGGATAAAGACAGAGCGGTTGTCGTTCTACAAACTGAACCGCCCCGGAAATCCTGGAGACTAAACTCCCTGAGAAAGAGGTAAACAGGATGACTAAAAATACTCGTTTTT
>ERZ808051.512-NODE-512-length-40992-cov-36.880044_pt1 | contig 40992 bp, 30 predicted proteins | sample MGYA00380199_ERZ808051 | MGnify/ENA primary metagenome ERZ808051 (study PRJEB31490, sample SAMN06133391) | mouse gut metagenome | isolation source: J11 | host: mice | place: China: Chengdu | collected 2015-05 ... | reverse complement strand
ACAGCCCTGCGGCACATTCCGATAAAAAACGACAAAAGAAAAACCGCAAAGGCTCTGTGACCTCTACGGTTATAGGAGATACATATTCTGTTAAGTGGAGATTCTACTTCTGGTTTCATGGTGAGAAGTAGCGTTGCATGGGCAGGGATTTTTTTAACTGGCTTCCTGCCAATCCCCAATATTCTATGTATGGATAAACTCTGCGTTGCGTGAGCAGATGGATAACTGCCCGAAAAAAGGACATAAAAAAATCCCTCCAAACTTCAAAAAGCGAAGTCGGAGGGTGTTTAAAGTATAGAGAATCAACCCACCGATACATCGTTTTTTTTATTCGGTGGGCTTGTCCTTACTATTCTGTATAAAAGAATAAAGCCGATAAACTATTGAAAAATCAATTTTGTATGTTTGGTAATTGTAATTGCAATTATAAGAGTTATTGTTTCAGCTATAAAAGGAGCAACCCAAATCATTTCTTTTCCAAATAGCATTGGAATACTGCATATTGCCATCGCTTTTATAATAATTCCCCTACTTACTGCAATAACATTTGATTGCTTTGTTCTTTTTGTCGAATAAAGAAACGATGTATAAATAAGGTTTAACGCCATTGGAATAAATGACAAACTGAACAAAGGCAATGCTTTAGATGCAGTCTGCACAAGTTCTGTATCGCTGTTGAAAATACAAATAACAGGTTTATCAAAGAAAAACAACGCACTGTAAATTAAGGCAGACAAAACTAAGTTGATGATAATTCCACAACGGAAAAGCCAATTTATTTCTCCAGTATCCTTTTTACCATAGCTGTTCCCCCAAAGTGGCTGTAAGCCTTGTGCAACACCCGAAAGAATTGCATTCGCAAGGGAATAAATAAAACTCAATACACTGAAAGTTGATACGCCAATATCTCCAACAAGGCTTGCTAACATAATGTTGTAGCATAATGCCGTTACGGGAGTTGTAAGTTGTGAAATTGCTTCAGGAACACCACGCTTACAAATTTTCTTAACAAGTGTTACCTCCAATTTTATTAAATTCAGTTTCAAGCGTCCTTTTTTGTTCCAAAAATGTGACAGCAGAACAAGTACAGAAAATACCTGTCCTAATCCCGATGCAACTGCTGCACCAATTATTCCCATTCCAAACGGGAAAATAAAAAGCCAATCTAAAAATATGTTTGCAATCGCACCAACACACATCCCAATGAAAGAGAGAGTCGGAGAACCGTCATTCCTCACAAATACGGATAGACAGGTACTCATGAGCATCGGAATAGAAAATGCTGAATAATAAAGCAGATAGTCCGCCGCCATTTTTCTCATTTCATCACTTAACTTGCTTGCTCCACTTATATCCACAATTTGTTGTGAGAACACCATACCAACAATCATTAATAAAACAGACATAGCAAGTGTTAATGTAATTGCTGTCATAAACGCTTGATTTGCCCCCTTTTTATCCTCTCTCCCCATTCGTATTGCAACTACAGTTGCACCACCCATTGGAAACATAGCGGCAATGGCTACAACAAAAGTGATAAACGGCACTGCAATATTTACTGCACCTAAAGCCGCCGAACCAACACCTTGACCGACAAAAATTCCATCAACAACATTGTAAAGATAGGTTACAAATAAGCCTCCCATAGCAGGGAAAATGTAACCGCATAAAGATTTTACTTTTGCATTCATAAAATACCTCCATACAGGAAATGGGACAAAGCACGTTTATGCTTCATCCCATCTAAATAAACAAAAAGTGGGATAAAGCCCAATAGGTCTTATCCCACTTCAACAATCTTATTTGATTGCAAGTCCTCTGACAAGCACATCTATTATAACATATTTTTATCAAAAGTCAAATCCCAAATCTGCTGTTTTCACTTAGAAAAAATAAGCTCCTCGTTCACAATCTCCCTCGCACAAGCCCTTATGTTATTGAGTCGCCCTGCCCATTCTAAGGCGTTTTCTTCCTTTAAGCGTTCCGTTATGCCCTGTGCCTGTTTCATACCCTCTATGAGCCTTTCAAAGCGTTCCTGAGCCTGCTTGTCGATGTTGGCAAGGTAAGCGTTCAGCCCGCCGCTTGTGAGAAGATTGGTGTATGTAGCCCTGCGGTACTGCTTCAGATAGTCCAGATGCCGCTGTCCCCATATGCCTATCGGCTGTTGTTCCTCAGCGAGTAATTTCAAGTCTGGAGTAAGATACCCGTTTTCTTCGTGGTATGTGCCGCCTAACTGTTCAAATATTGATTTCATATGCAAAAACTCCTTTTCTGTGTGTTTTGGCTTCTACGGGGTATCTGCAAGCAATGTATCAGCAGGCTGTATGTATATGTTATCTTTAAGTTAAGTAATCCCCCCATTGCATCCAGTCGATCTGCATCCTGCACAATTTTCCCCTCTATTGACTTTGGAGATGTTGTTTCTGTGCCTTTGAACGAAATCTCTTTGATAATTTCAATCACATTATCTATCGTATCCTCCGTAAGATGGCATTCTGACATAATACATCGTGCATTTTCGTAATCCTTTGTTTCAAATATCTTTATATCATCTGTATCATGCAGCAATGCGGCAATCATTATTATGTAATTGTTACATTTTTCTGTCTTAGAAATTTTTTCTGCAATATTTAAGACTCTTATGCTATGCCAATAATCATGCCCCGAACAATCATTTGCAAACAACTCCTTTATTTTCTGTTTGAGCATATATTTTGTCTGCTCATATTCATACCTCAAATTATCCATTTTTCCAACCAGGTGGCTACGCCATCCTCCTCATTTGAAAACGTTATATCATCCGCAATGTCTTTGACCTCTTGTATTGCATTACCCATTGCACACCAACACCGCACATCTTTAACACACCTATATCTGCATAATCATCTCCAAATACAACGAGCTTTGATACATCTACATGGCACGCTTCACATACTGCTAATATTGCCTTTTCTTTTGTAATCTCGCCTTTCGTAAACTTATACCAATCGCCATCCAAAAAACGCTGACTGTCAAGTTCCGAAAATTGTTCACATAATTTCTGTGCCAGATTGGGATTGGGTATCTCAACACATATCCTGTGTCAACCGTAATCTCACAATCCATACCACATATTTTTCTTACTGATTCAATAACTCCTTTTGTCTCTATTACTGAAAAAGTAGAGGAACAGATAATTTTTTCATTTACCCGAACTAAGGCCCCGCCACTGGAAATAAAAATATCCGGCTTTATTTCTCTTAAAAAGCCCAAACAATTTTGTTCACCTCTTGATTAGGGTTTCTCATGATACATTCCTCCTAAAATCAAATTGAGCTAAAACAATGCGGCATGAATCCATGATAGCATATCCATTGGTATTTATCATTAAGAAATTGTTATGTATGGCAAAGACCGAAAGTCTGTCTCGCCCCTCGGTCTTTGCTTTCAGCTATCCTTTGTTGATGATAATCTGCTGCTTATAATCTACATAAGCATTATGGGATTCGTGGTGAATCCGGTAAAACTCCTGCACATTCTGATAGCCATATCTTTTTACAATTCCGGACAAGCCGATTTTTAAGATGTTAATTTCCTCATTCTTACGGTCAATTTTTCTTTGCAGTTCGCCTTTCTTCGTAAATTTTGCAAACCCTTTCAGGTCATCACGCTCAAATTCCAAAGACTTGACAAAACTCTTCGCAGCGAAGCAGAAAAGACGCAGGCTCTTTGGCCCACGTCTTTCATCCGCTTACTTATTTTCCTTTTTCCGCACAAACACCGGAATCACGTCAAGCGGCGCGTCCGCCACCACCCGCTGTCCGCCTGTGTACTCTTTCCCGGTAGCGAACTCCACCCAGTTGTCGCCCTCGGGCAGATAGACGCTTCGCTTCGTCTGTCCCGCATAGAGTACCGGCGCCACCAGCACATCGGAGCCGTACATGTACTCATCCTCCACATCCCAGCAGGCAGAGTCTTCCGGGTACATATAGAAGAGCGTTCTCATAACCGGCGTGCCCTTCTCATGTGCCTCCTTCATTAGCCTTCTCGTGTAGGGACGCATCCGCTCTCTGTATTCCATATACTTCCTGCAGATCTCATACACCTTTTCCCCATAGCTCCACACCTCGTTGGCCGCGCCGGAACAGCAGGATGCGCCTCCCGTCGTTCCCACCTGCGGCTGTCTCGGCTCCCTGTCTCCGTGCAGACGCATCACCGGACAAAACGTCCCCCACGCAAACCATCTGGCGAAAAGCTCCCGGAACGCAGGGTCGTCCGGATTGCCGCCGTGAAAGCCGCCGATGTCCGTTGTCCACCACGGAATCCCCGCAAGTCCCATGTTCAGCCCCGCCGCAAGCTGGTTTCGCATACTCTCAAAGCTGGACGCAATGTCCCCCGACCAGACAAGCGCACCGTATATCTGGCTGCCCGCCCACGCACAGCGCAGGAGGTTCACGATATTTTTCTGCCCTTCCCGCTCCATACCCTCGTAAAACGTTCTGGCATAGTCCACAGGGTATATATTGCCGATCTGTAAGTCGGTGCCCCGGTAATAACGGTAGTTATCAAAGTCATACGCCGTGTACTCCGGCTCCGCCTCATCCAGCCAGAATACCTTAATGCCCAGATCATAATAGTTTTTCTTCGCCTTATGCCACAAATACTCCCTTGCCTCTGGGTTGGTGGCGTCATAGTGGATGGTTGCCCCCTGAAAATCCAGTCCCACGCGCACGCCCCGCTCCGTGCGGATCAGATAGCCCTTCTCCAGCATCTCCTCATAGTTTTCACAGCTCTTGTCCACCGTGGGCCAGATGGAAACCATCAGCTCGATGCCCATCTCCTGAAGCTCCCGGACCATAGCCGCCGGGTCCGGCCAGTACACCGAGTCAAACTTCCACTCCCCCTGCTTGGGCCAGTGGAAAAAGTCAATGACAATCACGTCGATAGGCAGATTTCTGCGCTTGTACTCTCTGGCCACCGACAGCAGTTCCTCCTGCGTCTGGTAGCGGAGCTTACACTGCCAAAAGCCGAGTCCGTACTCCGGCATCATCGGAACCGTCCCGGTCACAGCCGCATACGCCTCTTCAATTTCCGCCGGCGTATCGCCCGCTGTCACCCAGTAATCCAGCGCTTTGGTGGAATACGCCTCAAAACTCATAATATTTTTGCCAAACACCGCGCGCCCCACACCGGGATTGTTCCATAGGAAACCGTACCCGAGAGAAGAGAGCGCAAAGGGCACGCTTGCCTGCGAATTGCGGTGCGCCAGCTCCAGATCAAGCCCCTTTAAGTCCAGATAAGGCTGCTGGTACTGCCCCATACCATAGATTTTCTCTTCCTTATCCACCGATTCAAACCGCATGGTCAGGTGATAATCCCCGCCCTGAACGGGCTTAAACTCCCTCGCCTCCACCTCGATGGCGCTGCACTTTGCGTCAAGCAGATCCCTGCGGTTCCTGCAATATTCTTCCAGAATCAGCCGCCCGTCGGCATGGTACATCGTAATCTTGCCAAGTTTCGTGATCTCGGCGCGGATCTTCCCGTTGACGATCCTCGCCCCCTGTTCCGTATACGAAAGTTCTGCCTCCGCCTTACCCTTGCAGATTAACGCCCAGTCTTCCTGCGGCATCCTGCTTTCCTTCGTGGCCCGCACCCGCAGCGCATCCGGCCCCCAAGGTTCAATCCACACCTCCTCCGCGTCATAACGGTACACCAGTCTGTTGTCCCTGATATCTAACATACGTCCACCTTCCTTTTTCTATTTCTTCCGCTTTTCGCGTTAACCTTTAACCGCCCCGCTCGTCATACCGCTTACGATATATTTTTGCATAAATATAAAGATCAGTGCAACAGGAATGATTGTCACCACCGCAAAAGCCGTCAGATAACTCCACTTCGTCCCGTACTGCCCCATGAAATTAAAGATACCCGCCGTGATCGGCCGCTTCTCCTGATCCAGAATAAAGGTCATCCCGTAGGCCAGGTCTCCCCACGCATACAGGAATGAGAAGATGGCGCAGACCATGACGCCGGGCTTGGCTATGGGAATCAGAATCCGCACGAAAGCGGTGAACGTATTGCACCCGTCCAGATAAGCCGCCTCCTCCAGATCTTTCGGTATGGACGCAAAATAGTTTTTCAGTATCAGCACCGAGAACGGGATGCCGATGGTGGCGTCCGCCAGCACTGCCGCCACCCATGTGTTATACACATGCATGTTTTTAAACATGATAAACATGGGCGTTAAGAGCACCGATACCGGCAGCATCTGCGTCACCAGAAAGGAGAGCAGCAATGCCTTTCTCGCCTTAAACCGATATTTAGCTATCCCGTAGGAAGCCGGTACAGCCAGAATTACCGCAATGAGCGTAGCGCCCATCGAAATTAAAAAACTGTTTCCAAAGGAGCGGAACATGTTAAAATCGCCCGTCTCCACCTGCGCCGCATAAGATTTCGTATTCAGGATATGCGGATAAAAGGTGGGGGGATTCTGAAATATTTCCTGCTCCGTCTTTAAGGACGTGATAAGCGCCCAGTACAGCGGAAACAGCAGCACACAAAGCAGCGCCACCGCAATCACGCTGAATAGAATATTCTTTTTCCTTGACAGTCTCTTTTCCTCATCCATTGTTTTCCCTCCCTGTCAGAGTTTCCGGTTCCGGTTTTCATTTCTGATAAGGTTTTCACACCCTTTTTACTCATTTTCCCCTTCCGTCGTCGCCTTGATATAGAAGACGCCCACAAACAGCAGGATCACGAGCAGCACGTTGGCCGCAGCCGACCCCTTACTGTACTTAAACATTTCAAAGGACAGCTTGTAGGAGTAGGTGGACAGCATGTGCGTAGCGTTTACCGGTCCGCCGCTTGTCATGACGTAAACCAGATCATACACCTTAAAGGTATAGATAAATCCCAGAATCAGCACCGACTCAATGGTGGGCTTCAAAAGCGGCAGGGTGATCCTCCGGAACGTCTGCACCTTGCCCGCGCCGTCGATGGACGCGCTCTCGTACAGCTCTTTCGGAATGGTGGTAAGCCCCGTGGAAATCAGAATCATGTTAAAGGGTATGCCGATCCATACATTGGCGCAGATCAGGGCAAACATGGCCGTTCCCGGCGTGGTCAGCCATTCTATGTTCTTATTTATCAGATGCAGGCTTCTTAACAGAAAATTGATGATCCCGATATCTGTTGCAAACAGCAGCTTGAACATCAGCGCCGTGACGGTAATGGGTATCATCCACGGCACCAGCAGGATGCCGCGCACCGGCTTGGCGAGCGAAAACCGCTTGCTGAAAAAGAGGGCAAGCGCAAAACCCACAATAAACTGAAATACCAGACAGGAAACCGTAAACCGCAGAGTATTCCAGAGGGAAGTGGTGAACACACTGTCCCCAAACAGCTCCAGATAGTTGTCAAACAGGACGAAATTCCTCGTTCCTTTCACCAGATTCCCGGCATTGACGTCCTGAAAACTTAAGATGATATTGTGGATGATCGGGTATCCCACAAAGGCAAGCATATAGAGAAAAGCGGGAAGGACAAACAGCATTCCCACATTTTCGTAGCGGAAAAACTTTTTTATCTTTGCCATGAAAAAACCTCCTTGCATGGTTTACACAGTCGCAATTTCCTTATAGAACAAAAAACCGCCACCACACAGATTCTGCATATGTAACACTCTGTGCGGCGGCGTGCTGTTATGTCTTATTTTACAATACCGTCAATCGTTGTCTGTGCCTGCGCCGCCGCGTTTTCGGGTGTGGCAGTTCCGGTAATGACCTGATTGAACGCCAGAGAGATGGCGTCAGATACGCCCGGCCACCCGGCAAGCGGCCCTCTTGGCATCGCGTAATTCAGCTCCTCCACGAAGGGATAGTACGGAGAATCCTCCGCGAACTGGCTTTCGGCAATGGTCTTATCCGCCGAGATATAACCGAACTGGTCCATCATGAATTTCACCTTCTCCCCGCTTGTCGCATAGGTGAGGAAATCCAGTGCGCCGTCCACATTTTTGCCGTTCACTACCGCGTAGTTCTCACCGCCGAGCACCGACGCGTACTGCGCATCCTGTGGAATCAGCGTCACCTTCCAGTTTAAGTCCGGCGCCTCCGACTGCATGGTCGGTATCTGCCACGGGCCGTTCACCATCATCGCCACGTTGCCCGCGATAAACTGATTCATCACATCGCCCTGTGTCCAGTTGATGCACTCCTTGCTCATCACGCCCTCTTTGATCAGATTCTGAATATAGGTAAGGGCGCGGATCCCGTTCTCATTGTTGATATCATAAGAGGTGGCGCCTGTAGACCAGAGCCACGGAACAAAGTTGAAGGTTCCCTCCTCATTCTGCACACTGCAAAATGCAAGCCCGCTCACAGAGTCCGTAGTCAGCGCCTTGGCCGTCTCCAGCAGCTCATCCCAAGTGGTGGGAACGCTGCCGCCAGCCGCCGTCAGCATGTCCTCATTGTAATACAGGGCGAGACAGTTCGCGCCGAAAGGCACCCCGTAAAGTTTTCCGTCTACCGTACAGGAATTGACGGTTCCTTCATAATAGTTACTCACATCAAACTTGCCTGTCAGATCCTCGAAAATACCCATATCCACATAAGACGCGTGATCCGGGGAATCCAGAATGGCAATATCGGGAAGCTCATCCGCGGAAGCGCCGATGGAAAGCTGTTTCTTGAAATCCGCAAAAGGCACATACTTTGCGGTAACCGCGTACTGGTTCTGTGATCCGTTGTATTCCTGAATGAGCTGGTCCAGGGTCATCTGATGCCCCTCGTTCTCCCAGTAATACCAGATGGTGACCGGCTGCGCATCACCGGCGGAAGCTGTACCGCTATCGCTCTCTGCCGCCGCATCCTCCTGCGCTGCAGCCGGCCCGTCTGCCGCCGGTGCATCTTTTGCAGGCGTACTCTCAGCGCCTTTCGACCCACACCCTGACAGAATGCCGGTCATCATCGCCATAGCCGCCAATAATGCCGTCAATTTTTTCTTTTTCATACCTTCCTCCATTCCAAAACGTTTCCGTTTTTCATTTGATGGGTTTATCATATCGTCTTTTCGGAACGCATCAAACGGGAGAAAAATGAAAAAGGATGAAATATCTAAGCTGAACGCACCTGTTTCATGCCCAACAGCGTCTGTTACCGGTTGGACTTCCTGTACTCCGCCGGAGACATCCCCACGCATTCCTTAAACACCCTTGCGAAATACTTGGCGTCGGCGTAGCCCACCTTCTGCGCGATCTCGTACTGTTTGAGCTGGGTGCCGATAAGCAGCTCCTTTGCCTTGGAGAGCCGGTAATTGCGGATATAGGTGCTAAAGTTCTCCCCCACTTCCTTATGAAACTGACTGCCCAGGTACTCCTGCGTCAGATTCAGCCTGTCCGCGATCTCGCTCAGGGTGATGCCGTCCGCATAAAACTCATGGATCATGCTCTGTGTCTTTTTCACCGCAAGACTCACCGCCTCCACGCCCTTTTCCTGCGCGCTCATGTGTGCGAACAGTCCGTCAAAGCTTCTGTGCAGCTCTTCCTCCGTCTTCGCCCCCATAATACAATCCAGCAGTTTTTTCTGATCCACCTGCCGGTAGTCTATGCCGCCCACTTCCTTTGCAATGTTTAAGACCGCCCACTGGAAGCGGACGTAGGATTCCTTGATCTCTCTTGGAGAATACATCTTCCCGTCCAGAAAACAGGCGTGAAACCGCTCTGTGATCCCGCGGATTTTCTCCTCCTCCCCGGTGCAGACCGCCGCCTTGATCTGGTTTTCCAATTCCACCGGATAGATACAGATCTCCGTCTGCACATCCGCGATCCGGGGATAGGATATCAGCACATCATCACCCAGAACGATATTCCAGTCCATGTAGGGAAGCAGCGTCTGGTAGCCCTCCCTGATCGCTTTGGCCCCTGTAACCTCCACCATGCCATAGCTGATATGCCGCACCCGCTTATCTCTTTTTTGGAACAAAATCTGGTTCTGATACCAGCGCTCTGTCTCCTGTCTGGAGGCGTAGCCATAGAGCAGGGCCAGAACCACCCTGTCATACTCCATATCCACGAGACAATACCGGATGTTCTTCCGCTCGAGAATCCGGCATATCTCCTGCCGCTTCCTCTCCCGCTCCGTCTCAAAGCAGTCGCCCATATAAATCAGCAGTTCTATAAACGGCGTGTCCTCTGTGATCTGATACTTCTTATCCAAAAATTCCTCTATTCGTTCATCCAGAGCAGATACCCCGTACAGCAGGCCGGACACGATATGTTCCAGACTCCCCATCGTCTCCGGCGTCCTTTTCTGCTCCTGTTCATAGAGATTCTGTATCTTCCGGATCGTCTGCACGAACTCCGGCACTACCACAGGCTTTATGATATAATCGCACACGCCAAGCTTCACAGCCTGTCTGGCATAGGCAAACTCCGAGTAGGCTGTCAGGACGATCACCTTCGGAAACAGACCGGCTTCCTGCACTTTTCCGAGCATCTCAAGCCCGTCCATGACCGGCATTTTAATATCGGTTATGACCAGGTCCGGCCGGAACGCTTCTATGCACTGCAGCCCCTCCTGCCCGTTCCCTGCAACACCCTCTATGGTAATGTCCGGAAACATTTTGCGCACCAGCCTGCACAGCCCTTCCCTGATCAGAATTTCATCTTCCACCACTACCGCTCTCAACCTCTGCTTCCCTCCGTTTCCTCCCCGAACGACGATTTCACAACGGGAAGCAGGATCCGCACCGCCGTTCCCTGCCCAAGGCAGCTTTCTATCCTGACTTCCGCGCTCTCTCCGTAATACATGTGAATCCTTGTGATGGCATTTTCCATCCCGATATGATTTTTGTTATCCGTCTTCTTAAAAATCCCGGCATTCACCTCCCGCACCATTTCATCCGGCATTCCGCAGCCGTTGTCCTGAATCCGTATGAAAATCCGCTCCCCTTCCCGTCCCATATCCACCTGCAGCCTGCAGGGTCTGTCTATCCCCTCGAAGCCGTGCAGAATCGCATTCTCTATAAAGGGCTGCAAAAGCAGCTTATGAATGGAAAATCCCATAATATCCGGTTCCACATTGATATGACAGTCAAAAGAATTTTTAAACTTCGTCTGCTGTAAGAAAATATACTGTTTCAGCCAGTCCGCCTCATCCTTAATCCTGACGACTCCGTTGCTGTCGGAAATGCCGTACCGCAGAATCCCGGCCAGCGTCGCAATCATATTACTGATCTCATACTCATCCCTGTCAATCGCCATCCAGTTGATCGTATCAAGCGTATTGTAGAGAAAATGCGGATTGATCTGCGCTTCCAGCGCCGCAATCTCCGCATCTTTCTGCCTCTGCGTAGACTGCTTGAGCTTATCCATCATGGAGTTAAACTCCTCCGCAATCACCTCGATCTCCGTGGGGCGTGTGGGATCCTTTTCCACATGAATGTTCAGATCCCCTTTGCCCGCTTTTCTCATCGTTTCCACCACTCTCTTTATGGAACCGGTCATTCTGGTCACCTGACTGAACATAATCGTCATCACTGTGCACAGGGACAACACAATCGTGAAAATCCGGAGCTGCTGCTGCTGCCTGAGCGCCTGAATCAGTTCCTCCTGACTGGTTACCCGGACAATCTCCCATCCCGTATTCTCATCGCGCACCGAATAGATGGAAAGCGCCGTCTCCCCTAAAAGCCCCGTCTCTCTGGCAATCCGCCGATAGGCGTTTCGCTTTTCCTCCCCATCTGCTCCTTTCCCGAAAACCGGCTGTCCCACTTTGTCGGAACCGGCGCAGGAAACCAGCGTCCCTTCCCCGTCCACAATAAAGTTCAGCCCGTTCTCCGTACTCGAACAGATTTCTTCTAACAATCTCTCGTCTATGCTGACAAGTACGATCCCGCACCGCTTATCCACATCGCGGTAGTCGATGATACGCCGCCCCATATGAAATAAGTAGCAGGAATTGCTCCCGAATACGACCTGATCGCCCGTGGGAATCGTGTGCGACATGTTGTCAGCGCTTATTTCACGGTAAAGCTCCTCCTGCGACATGGAAATGCTGTCCATCCACGAAGTGCGTGTGGTAGCCGAGGTAAGCTGGTTGTAAAATACCAGTTCCCCGCTGTCTGTCATGACGGAAATGAATTTCACATAGTCCTTCGTGTACACCATGCCTCTCAGCGCTCTTCTAAGCATCTGCCTGTTGCTCGCCACATCCTCCCCGGCGTTGATCTGATCGACCAGATCCACAATATAGTCGTCCGTATATACCTGATACAGGATATCCTCATAGGAGTCCAGCCAGACGTCCAGACTCACCCTGATCTGTTCCAGATTGGCGTTCGTCATGCTCTCCACATTCTGCCTGACCAGTCTGGACGTATTATAGTAAGCGACGATATTTACCAGAGCAATGGGCAGAAAGGATGTCACAACAAAAGCCATAATCAGACGTGTCCTGATACTCTTTCTGTCAAAACTGATTTCACGCATGGCAGACCCTCCCCTTTTATTATAGGAAGGATCTGTTCTAAAAAAACGGGAAAAATATAAGATAGGATGAAAAATATAAGGAAAAATGCAAGAATGTGTTACGTTTTACTGCCCTTCCTGCGAAAGCTGCTCTGCAGCTTCCTCCGGCTGCGGGACTGTCTGTGGCTGTTCTCCTGTCTGCGTCTGTCCTGTCTCCGGCAAAGAGTCAAACGCTTCGGGCGTCGCCAGAACCGGCTCCAGTTCCAGCGGTATCTCCTCCAGCGGCTCCGGCTCCGTTCCCGGCAGATCATAACAAATAACCGGTGTATTCTTCTCCACCATACCGTAAATTTCCTGCGCCACCGCATAGGGCAGATTGACGCAGCCGTGGGAACCGTTCGTCATGTAGATATTCCTGCCAAACTCGCTTCTCCATGTGGCGTCGTGCATACCTACATTATTGTTAAAGGGCATCCAGAAGTTCACCGGCGTGCTGTAAGTCTCCCCGTTTAACGTGGCGTTGCGCTCCTTATAAGTGATGCCGTAAATCCCCGGCGGCGTGGCGTTTCCTCTGCCCGGATTGCCTGACACAAAGTCCGATTCCAGAACGCATTCCCCATTCTGGTATAAAAACAGGTGCTGGGCCGTCAGGTTGATTTCCACATAGGAATCCCCGTAGTCCGGCGTTTCATAGGAAGCCGCCGTCTGCCTGTAGACGGGCGTCCGCTCTCCGCCCTCTCCCCGCTCAAGCAGCCCGATCAGCTCCTGTGTCTCCTGCCCCACATCCATCCACCAGCCGTAGTCGCCCAGATCAATCGTGACCTCCTCCCCATAGCTGGTCATAAACTGTCTCTTATGAAAAATGGTGTCGTATTTTTTCCGCAGAGAATTGACATACGCCTTGACCAGTTCCGGATCAAGTGATACCTGACTGCCCTTTTGCACAATCCAGCCCGCAACGGTATCTGCATCCAGCACTTCCCGCTCCGTTCCAAATGTATAAGTAACGGCAGTATTCACATAGTTTTGCAGCTTCTCAAACGTCTTCCTTAGAGCCGCATCCTCCGAAGTCACCTTCGGTTCCTCATAACACCCTGCCGCCTCCAGGTCTACCTGCTTCTCCAGTCCGCTCACCGCCGCCTTGACAGCCTCTATGGTCTTTTCCCGGTTCAGCCGGTTTCCCCTGGTTTCGGCTACCAGTTCAAAGCCGCTCCCCGGAACATAATCCGCTATGTACGCATCCGCAGGGTCTTCGATAAAATCCTTTTGGAATCCCCGCAGCGAATCGACCTTTTCTTCCAGCGCCGACTCCTCATACAGGGGCGGCGCATCCGTCCTGTAATCCGCATCCTGCTTCAAAAACCACAGATAACGGTTCTGTCCCTGCAAAACAGCCTGAAACTGCTCTGTGGAAACATAGGAAATCCCGATCTCGCTCCCCGCTATTTCCTCTTCCAGAGTCGTGCCGTCAGCCTGACGCTCTATCACCCGCAGCGAGTACTTCCCGATCTGCTCCTCCAGCTCCGCAATCGTCATGCCCGACACGTCCATCTCGTCTATCAGCGTACCGTTTAAAAAACAGCTCTGGTAACGTCCAAGACCCACGATATAGACCACGAGCAGGCCAAGAAGGGGCGTCAGGACAATAGCCGACAAAATCAGGGCCTTTCGCCTTTTTCCCGTTTGTTCCGTATTCTGCTGCGGTTTCTGTCTGTGTCCGGTCTTTAACTTCATCTGCTCTGCTTTCCTTTTACTGAAATAATCGTTTCTTCCCGTGCCGCGCGTATAAGCAGGCTCGAAATGCTTCGCATTTCTCACTCGCGTTGCTCGTCATAAGCCTTCCGAAGTCCGCGCTCATGCCGGCATGGCGCTTCCTTCGTCTGTCTTCTGACTCTGCTTATACGCGCAAAAAAAGAATGTCATACAAGGTTAGTATAACATTCCTTTCCTGAGATTTCACTCCTCTTTTTTATGGAAAATTTCGCAAAGATGTGTCCGGCTCCGACATCATGCAGCAAATGCATGGCGCGGTGTGAAAAGTAACTGTCACTGTACATACAGGTTCGTATACCCCATCAGACTCTCGTCCACCTCTCTGGCGCACTCCCTGCCCTGACGGATGGCCTTCACCACAAGGGACTGCCCCGTGTGCATGTCGCCTGCGGTAAACACCCTGTCCACACCGGTCGCAAATCTTCCCGCCGCCGTCCGCACGTTTGTCCTGTCATCCACCGCCACGTGAAAAGCGTCCGTCACATATTTCTGGCTGCCCAGAAATCCCGCCGCGATCAGCACGATCTCCGCATCCAGCGTTTTTTCGGATCCCACGGTTTCCTTACTGATCATGCGCCCTGTCCCGGCATCTTTCTCCCATGTCAGCGAAACAATCCTGACCGCTTTCAGATTCCCGTTTTTATCTTTGACAAATTCCTTCACCGTGGACTCGTAAATCCTGGGATCACGGCCGTAAACGGCGATGGCCTCCTCCTGTCCGTAATCGGTCTTGCAGACTTTGGGCCACTGGGGCCATGGATTGCTGTCCGCTCTCGTATCGGGCGCCTTGGGCATCATCTCGATCTGGACCACGGATTTCGCCCCGTGGCGGATGGCCGTGCCCACGCAGTCATTGCCGGTATCGCCGCCGCCGATGATAACCACGTTTTTCCCCCTGGTGTCCACATACTTCTGATCCGCAAAGCCGGAATCCAGCAGGCTCTTCGTGTTTGCCGAGAGAAAATCCACCGCAAAGTAAATGCCTTTGGCGTCCCTGCCCGGCACACTGATGTCCCGCGGCTGGGAAGACCCGCAGCAGAGCACCACCCGGTCAAATTCCTTTAACAGCTTCTCCGCCTTTACCGTCCTGCCGATATCGCAGCCTGTCACGAAGGTCACGCCCTCCTCCTCCATAACCCTGATCTTCCGGTCAATGACGTGTTTCTCCAGCTTCATATTCGGAATACCGTACATGAGCAGACCGCCGATCCGGTCGGCGCGCTCAAACACGGTCACCAGATGCCCCCTTTTGTTGAGCTGGTCCGCCGCGGCAAGGCCGGAGGGACCGCTGCCCACCACCGCCACCTTCTTGCCTGTGCGCACCTTAGGCGGCTTCGCTGCCGCATACCCCTTCTCATAGGCGTTTTCGATGATGGCGTACTCATTTTCCTTCGTGGAAACCGGATCGCCGTTTAAGCCGCAGGTACAGGCCGCCTCGCAAAGCGCCGGGCACACCCTCGACGTAAACTCCGGGAAATTATTGGTCTTATGCAGCCGGTAGTATGCCTGCTCCCAGTTTCCCGTATAAACCAGATCATTCCACTCCGGCACCAGATTGTGCAGGGGACACCCCGAGGTCATGCCGCACAGCGTCATACCGGACTGGCAGAACGGCACGCCGCAGTCCATACAGCGCGCCCCCTGCTCCTGCTGTTCCTCCATGGTCAGATGCACATGAAATTCGTCAAAGTTCTGAATGCGCTGCTTCGGGCTTACGTCCTTTGAAACCCTGCGCGCATATTCCATAAATCCTGTCGGTTTTCCCATGTTTTCCTCCATTCCGAAGCGATTTCGCTGAGGAACGCGGGCAGAATCTCAAATTCTGCTCTGCGATCAAGGAGTTTGTGGCGCTTCTGCACAAACTCGCGATTGAAAAATCAGCACATCAGTGTGATTTTTCAATCTGTCCTCCCATTCTCAAACCGTTTCCTTGTCTTTTTTATAGAACGCCTCGATCTGCGCCTGCTCTGCGCTTAAGCCCTTCTCCTCCATCTGCACGATGCGTTTCATCATCATCTCATAGTCGTGGGGAATAATCTTCTTAAACTTCGGCAGATATGTCCCAAAGTTGTCAAGAATCTCCTTTCCCTTGACGGAATTGGTGTAAGCCACATGCTGCCCGATCATCTCTTTCAGCGCAAGGACGTCATATTTCGAAGTAATCTCATAGGAGGAAACCATTTCCTTGTTGGTCTTCGTGTACAGGTCGTTGTTCTCATCCAGCACATAGGCGATACCGCCGCTCATGCCCGCCGCGAAGTTTTTGCCCACAGAACCGATAATCACCACACGTCCTCCCGTCATATACTCACAGCCGTGGTCTCCCACGCCCTCCACCACCGCGATGGCGCCGGAATTGCGCACACAGAACCGCTCGCCCGCCACACCGCCTATAAACGCTTTGCCGGAGGTCGCGCCGTAGAGCGCCACATTGCCGATGATGATATTTTCATCCTGCTTAAAAGCAGAGCCTTCTGGCGGATAAACGATCAGCCTGCCGCCGGACAAGCCCTTTCCGAAGTAGTCGTTGGAGTCTCCTGCCAGTTCCAGTGTCAGTCCTTTCGGAATGAACGCGCCGAAACTCTGCCCGCCGGAGCCCTTACATAAAATATGGTAGGTGTCCTCCTCCAGCGTATCGCCAAACCGCCTCGTAATCTCCGACCCGAAGATAGTGCCGAAGGTACGGTCCGTGTTGGTGACGTCCACTTCCAGACGCCGCTTCTGCCCGCTCTCCAAAGCCTTGGAAAGCTGCTTTAAGAGCACCCTCTCATCCAGCGTCTTTTCGAGATGGAAGTCGTACACCTGCTTCGGGTCAAAGATAAACTTCTCCCTGCTCCCCTCGTAAGGATTGCTTAAGATCAGATCCAGATCCACCTTGCGCTGTCTGTCCGTCAGGTTCTCCCTCACCTTCAAAAGCTCTGTCCTGCCAACCAGCTCATCCACCTTACGCACGCCAAGCTTTGCCATATACTCTCTGAGCTCCTGCGCGATAAACCGCATGAAATTCTCCACGTACTCCGGTTTTCCCGTAAAGCGTCTGCGAAGCTCCGGATTCTGGGTCGCCACGCCCACGGGGCAGGTGTCCAGATTGCAGACGCGCATCATCAGACAGCCCATGGTCACAAGGGGCGCCGTGGCAAAGCCGAACTCCTCCGCGCCGAGAATCGCCGCAATGGCCACATCCCGTCCGCTCATTAACTTCCCGTCCGTCTCGATGCGGACTTTGTTTCTAAGGCCGTTCTGGATCAGCGTCTGGTGCGTCTCCGAAAGCCCCAGCTCCCAGGGCATTCCCGCGTTGTGGATGGAATTGCGGGGCGCGGCTCCCGTGCCGCCGTCGTAGCCGGAAACCAGTATCACCTGTGCGCCCGCCTTCGCCACACCTGCTGCCACCGTGCCCACACCCGCCTCGGACACCAGTTTCACCGAAATGCGCGCTCTGGTGTTGGCATTTTTCAGGTCATAAATCAACTGCGCCAGATCCTCTATCGAATAAATATCGTGGTGCGGCGGCGGGGAAATCAACCCCACGCCTGGCGTGGAGTGTCTCGTCTTCGCGATCCAGGGATATACCTTGCCGCCGGGAAGATGCCCGCCCTCGCCGGGTTTCGCCCCTTGCGCCATCTTGATCTGAATTTCCTGCGCACTGTTTAAGTATTCGCTTGTGACGCCGAACCTGCCGCTTGCCACCTGCTTGATGGCAGAACACCGGTTTAAGCCGTCCGGCCCCACCGTCAGCCGCTCCCTGTCCTCCCCGCCCTCGCCGGAGTTTGACTTGCCGTGCAGACGGTTCATGGCGATGGCCATCGTCTCGTGCGCTTCCTTGGAGATGGAACCGTAGGACATGGCGCCCGTCTTAAACCTTGTGACAATCGTGTCAACACTCTCCACTTCCTCTATCGGCACGGGTTTCTTCGCAAAACGGAAGTCCATCAGCCCCCGCAGATTCTTAATGCTCTCCTCATTATTGACCGCCTGGGTATATTTTTTAAATAATTCATAGTCTCCCCGTCTGGTTGACTCCTGTAGTAAATGAATTGTCTCCGGGTTGTACAGGTGCTCGTCCGCGCCGCTCCTCATCTCGTGATGTCCTGTGCTGTCCAGCGTCAGATCCGTAGATAGACCAAGCGGGTCAAAAGCCATCGAGTGCAGGATATCCACCTCCTCCTCGATATCTTTCAGGGTAATGCCGCCCACCCGGCAGACCGTATCGGTAAAGTATCTGCGAATCATCTCTTTGTCTATCCCGATGGCCTCAAAAATCTTAGAACCCTGATAAGACTGGATCGTGGAAATGCCCATCTTGGAAGCAATCTTCACAATACCGTGCAAAATCGCATCGTTGTAATCATTGACCGCCGCATAATAATCCTTATCGAGCATACGGTTGTCGATCAGTTCCTTAATGCTCTCCTGCGCCAGATAAGGATTGATGGCCGAGGCGCCAAAGCCGAGCAGGGTCGCGAAATGATGCACTTCCCTCGGCTCTGCGGATTCTAAAATGATATCCACGCTCGTTCTCTTTTTCGTCCTTACCAGATGCTGCTGCAGGGCGGACACTGCAAGCAAAGACGGAATCGCCACCCGGTTCTCATCCACACCCCTGTCTGACAAAATCATAATATTCGCCCCGTCCCGGTAAGCCCTGTCCACCTCCACGAAAAGCCGCTCAATGGCTTTTTCCAGTCTGGTATTTTTATAGTAGGTGATCGGAATGACTTCCACCTGAAACCCTTCCGCCTTCATAGCCTTGATTTTCAGAAGGTCGGTGCTTGTGAGAATCGGGTTATGCACTTGAAGCATGTTGCAGTTTTCCGGCACCTCCTCCAGAAGATTCCCGTCCCGTCCCAGATAGACCGTGGTGGAAGTAACCACCTCCTCGCGGATCGCGTCGATGGGCGGGTTGGTCACCTGTGCAAAAAGCTGCTTGAAGTAGTGGAACAGCGGATGGTGCGCTTTCGAGAGTACCGGAATCGGCGTATCCACGCCCATCGCAGCGATGGCCTCCGCACCGTTTTTCGCCATGGGCAGGATGCTCGTCTTAAGGTCCTCGTAAGTGTAGCCGAATGCCTTCTGCATCCGCCGTCTTTCCTCCCCGGTAAATTCCGGCACGCGCCGGTTCGGGATTTTCAACTCCCTCAGCGTCACCAGCCTGCTGTCCAGCCACTCGCCGTAGGGCTGCGCCGACGCGAATTTCTCCTTTAACCCGTCGTCGTCGATCACCCGTCCCTGCACCGTGTCCACCAGAAGCATCTTGCCCGGATGCAGTCTCTCCTTCATTACAATTCTTTCCGGGTCGATGTCCAGCACGCCCACCTCCGAGGAGAGAATCAGCGTGTCGTCGTCCGTAATCATATAGCGGGAAGGCCGTAGACCGTTCCGGTCAAGCACCGCTCCCATGATATCCCCGTCACTGAAAAGAATGGATGCCGGCCCGTCCCAGGGCTCCATCATGGTGGCATAATACTGGTAAAAATCCTTTTTCTTCTGTGACATCGTCTTGTTGTTTTCCCACGGCTCCGGAATGGTAATCATCACCGCAAGGGGCAGCGGCATCCCGCTCATCACGAGAAATTCCAGCGTATTGTCAAGCATGGCAGAATCGGAGCCGGAAGCGCCTATGGCAGGCAGGATCTTGTGCATCTGCCCCTGTAAATACCCGGACTCCATGTTCTCCTCCCTGGCCTGCATCTTGTCCGCATTGCCCCGGATCGTATTAATCTCGCCGTTGTGCACAATAAAACGGTTCGGGTGCGCCCGCTCCCAGCTCGGATTCGTATTCGTGGAAAACCGGGAGTGCACCATGGCAATCGCGGACTCATAGTCCTTATCCTGCAAGTCCGCAAAGAACGTGCGAAGCTGTCCCACCAGGAACATGCCCTTGTACACGATTGTCCGGCTGGAAAGACTGACCACATAAGTCAAGTCCGTCGACTGCTCAAAAGTCCGCCGCAGGATATAGAGCTTTCTGTCAAATGCGAGGCCCTTCTCCACACCCGCCGGTTTTCTGATAAACGCCTGCATAATACAGGGCATACACTCCACCGCCTTGTGTCCGAGCACCGAAGGCGCCGTGGGCACGTCGCGCCAGCCCAAAAGCGGCAGTCCCTCTTTCTTAGCGATGATCTCAAACATCTTCTTTGCCTGTCCCCGCTGCAGTTCGTCCTGCGGGAAGAAAAATGTCCCCACGCCGTACTCCCGCTCACCGCCGATATCAAAACCCAGATCTTTCGTCACCTTCCGCATGAATTTATGGGGCATCTGCGTGAGAATGCCCACGCCGTCTCCCGTCTCGCCCTCCGCGTCCTTACCTGCCCTGTGTTCCAGATTCTCCACAATCTGCAGGGCATTTTCCACGATTGCGCGGCTCTTTTTGCCTTTGATACTCACACATGCGCCGATACCGCAGTTGTCATGTTCAAATTCCGCCCGGTATAACGGGGATTTCGGGATGGTTGTCTTTACATCAAACATATGTTACCTCCTTGTCAGAGCAGTTTACTGCGATGACACGCGATGAGAAATCCGCGAAGGCGGTTTCTCATCTGCGATCAAGGACAGTTTGCGGCTCTGACTCAAACTGTCGATTGAAAAATGAGCACATCAGTGTGATTTTTCAATCTTCTCTCCTGACTTTTAACATACAAAATAAGCAAAGGAACAAAAGAAAGAACGCAAAAGAAGGCATCTAGCGCTCCTTTGCGTTCTACATGTATACAATAATACACCCGTATGGGGGATTTGTAAATACAGATTTTTTATTATTCCTTTTGCAATGAAACGGAAACAGGCTTCCTGATCAGAATATGAAGCAGAATAACCGCCATAACTGCCGTCAGCAGATCGGAAACGGCCTGCGCCATCAGAACCCCCTGATAGGCAAACGCTTTTGAAGCGATGAACAGGACGGCTGCAAACACCACCCCCTGCCTGCTGACAGACAGAAGAAACGCGCCAACGGCTTTTCCCGCCGACTGGAATGTACAGGTCGTCACCAGCACAACCGCCGTAAACACCATTCCCATCTGCTGCATACGGAGCATGGGTACGCCGATTTCAATAATGGATGCGTCCTGCATAAACAGCCCGATCATGGCAGGCGCCGCAAGGGAAAGCGCTCCTGCCAGCACTGCCGCCGCACCGCATTCAAATTCGTAGCAGAACCGCAGAATTTCTTTGAGACGCGCATAGTTTTTCGCCCCGTAATTATAACCGACAAGCGGCTGCGCTCCAAACGCAAAACCCACCAGAATCAGAACCGCAATCAGGTTCACCTTCATCACAATCCCCATGGCCGCAACCCTGTCGTTTCCGTATGGCAGCAAAGACCGGTTCGTCAACGCAATCCCGATACTCTGCATCAGATTCGTAATGGACGCCGGAATCCCGATTGCCAGAATCTGCCCCACTTCCACGAAATGAATATGAAATCCCGACGGGTTGATGGAAAGCCGCCGGCTCTTCTTTAACAGAAACCAGACATAAAAAAGATCCGCAAAGATATTGCCGATCACGGTCGCAATGGCCGCGCCTGCTGCCCCCATCCCCAATACGGAGATAAAGACAGGGTCCAAAATCATATTGACGACTGCGCCCAGTATATTTCCCGTCATAGTCGCTGTCGCAAAGCCTTCCGTCCGCAGCAGATTGGACGGCGTAAAAGATAAGATAATAAACGGCGCGCCCAGCACAATATAAGTAAAATAACCGGACGCATAGGAAATCGTGTCCTGATCTGCTCCCAGCAGATAAAGAACCGGCTCACGAAGCAGCATCATCACTATCGTCACCACAATCCCGCACAAAATTGCCGCATAAAAGCAAAACACGCTGAGGCGTTTTCCATCCTCATCCTTTTTCTCCCCGAACAGCCGGGAAATGACGGAACTTCCTCCCAACCCGAAAATATCGCCGAGCGCAATCATCAGGGTAAAAACCGGCGCGCTCAAAGATACCCCCGCCACCAGATTTGTGTTGCCCGTCTGCGCAATAAAATAAGTGTCCACCATATTGTAGACCAGCGAGACAACCATGCTAAACACCACCGGCAGAGCCAGTGTAAAGTATGCCTTTGGCACCGGCGTTTTCTCAAACAGTTCGTTTTCCATCGCCCCATCCTCCGTCAAAATACTGCTGCAGCCTTTCGGGCGTCTGTCGTTTTTCATAAAACACCAGGGTAAGTCTGTCGTTTACGAGCTCCGTTTTGCCCGTCCGCCGGTACCCCATCTTCTCATACAGATGACAGTTTTTCGGTTCCTGCAAAATGGTGTCCAGCTCCCAGTTTCCGCTTCCATGTGCTTCTTCACAGAGCCGTAATGCTTCCTGCGCAATACCCCTGCCCTGAAATTCCGGCATGATAAAAATGGGAGAAATTCTCTTGTTTTTCCCGTATTCTTTCCAGTCGACCACACGGACTGCCCCCACCTTTGTCTGTCCAACACATATAAAATAATAAGAGGTAACGTCCTGCCGCAGACGCGCCTCCACTTTTTCCACGCTTTCACTTGCGGGACTCGTTTCAAAGTCCTGATATTTCTCCAGCAACTCCCGAAACGCTGCTACCTGCATGGCGTGGATTTCTCTCGCATCTTTGATATCAGCCCTGACTAACGTTACATCTATATGGTTTTTCATGTTTCCGCTCCGTTTACATTTATTTTTTATGTCGTCCGGCAGCTCAGCCCGCTCATCACATGGAACATTTTTCCCATATCCACCGGCTTCGCCAGATGTTCGTTCATTCCGGCATCCTTGGCCATGGCGACATCCTCGTCAAACGCGTTCGCCGACAGGGCAATAATGGGAATGGATTTTGCATCCGGTCTGTCCATACTGCGGATCACGCGCGTCGCCTCATAACCGCTCATAACAGGCATCATCAAATCCATAAGCACGCAGTCAAAGGTTCCCGGACCGGACGCCGCAAACGCATCCACAGCCGCCTTTCCGTCAACCGCGGTCACCACCTCCGCGCCTGCATCCATAAGCATAAACTCAATGATTTCACAATTTATCTCATTATCTTCCACCAGAAGGACGCGCATCCCGGCAATGGAATCCAGCCCGTTCTGCTCCTCCTCCGAAGGCTGCGCATTCCACGTTCCGTCTATCTGCATGGACAGCGTAATCCGAAACATGCTCCCCTTCCCGATCCGGCTTTCCACCGCAATATGCCCTTTCATCTGGTCCACCAGCTGCTTCACGATGGACATGCCAAGCCCGACGCCGTTATAGTGCGTCCTCGCACTTTTATGCTCCTGGGTAAACGGCTCAAAAATATGCTTTTTAAACTCCTCTCCAATGCCGATTCCGGTATCTTCTACCACAAACTCATATTCTGCGGCGCCGCCCCTGCAGGCCGTCTCCTTTGCCGTAACGAAGACGGCTCCCTGCGGATGGTTATATTTGATGGCATTGTCGATAATGTTCATCAGAATCTGCTGTAAATGCAGCGGATTTCCAATCACTCTGCCGTGCTCTATATCCGCTTCCTTCAATGTCAGCCGGATCCCCCGCTCCTCCGCTCTTTCGGCCAAAAGCATAATGCTGTTATCCAGCACTTCCCGGATTTCAAACGACTTCTCCGCCTCCGCACGTATGCCGCTCTCCATCTTGCTGATCTGCAAAACATCATTGACCAGAGAAAGCAAATGCTCCGTCGACACACGTATTTTCTTCCGGCATTCCCTCTGCCGCTCAGGATCATCCTGACTCTTTTCTATGATAGCCAGCATCCCAAGAATACCGTTGATGGGTGTGCGCAGATCATGGGACATGTGGGACAGAAATTCGCTCTTTGCCGAATTTGCCCGTCTTACCTTCTCTAACAGCTCCATAATGGCTTTGTCCTGCTTTTTCTGCGTCACCATCGTCTCCGTAATATCCTGATGATATCCGTTCAGACAGACGCCCGGTTTCTTGAATGTCTTGTCCGGCACACCGCCGCAGCGGACATATATTTTGCCAAGCTCCGGATGTTTCCACGGATAAATCACTTCCGCGCGGCCGGTTTTCAAAATCTCCTGCACCGCATCCTGCACCATCTCCACATAGTCCGGCTCAATGTTCTGGAACCAATGCCGGTAGCACTCCTCCGGCTCGATCTCCTCCGATACGCCAAGCAGCGTCCGCATAATCCGGTTGGTATACATCCTCGGCTCGCAGCCGTCCTCCAGCTCAATCGTCCAGATACCGGTTCTGGCTCCCTCCAGAATCTCCTCCAGATTCTGTCTCGCCTCCAGCTTGTATTTCTCTTCCCGCTCCACCACGGCATTCACATCCCGCAGCGCAAAAATAGCACAGTTTTCTTCCCCCGGATTCTCTGTGGCGGAAAAATGAATCTCCATATGCTGCAGCCCGAAAGCGCTGTCCTTCACCTGATAGCGCACATAAAACTTTTTCTTCGTCCGAAGCTGTGAAAGAACATACTCCTTTTTTGTCGCCGCGCCGAGTCTTTTCTGATCTCTGGGCGCCACGCATCTGGAAATGTAGCGCTCCATGGCCGCCTGATAACCGTCCGCGAAGCTCGCGCTCCAGTCCATTTCCGTCTTTTCGCTGTTCCGATACACCTCGCATCCGCCTGTGTCAAAGTTCACCTGATAAATGCCCAGATAATCCACACTGAGCGCATGAAGTACATTATAACTGCGCTTTTGGAGCTCGCGGAACAGATTGCGCCTTTTCAGGGACGACACAATAAAATATGCTGCTGTCTGGAGCATATTCGACGCGTATTCCAACAATTTCACAGGCGGATTGTCCACCCCGTAAAAGCCGATAAACTTTTTTCCGTCATACAGCGGAACCACCACAAGAGAATGCACGTTCTGTTCTTTCAGGCTCTCATATTGGAGCGGATCCGTTTCCCTGATCTCTTCCAGATCGCTGATGACGATATGTTTGCCAATGCTGAATTTCCGGTACCAGCTTGCGCAAACCTCAGCGGGTACATTTTGAAGGTTCTCCTTTTCCGGCTCCACACCTTCGGCCACCCACTCATATGTATTATCATCGCCTCCGGACTCGTTCTGCTCAAATATATAAATCCTTTCCCCGTTCAGCGCTTTTCCCAGATGCTCTATCAGCACTTCCAGAGACTGGTCCGGGGTTTCCTCCAGCAGGGCGACACGAAGCCCTTCATTGATAATGGTTTCCAGATTTTGAACGCTCTGCATTCCACTCTGCTGTCCTAAGCACTCCATTGCACTCCTCCATTATTTTTGTCATTTATGACTGCCTTTTTAAGTACTTTTCTCCTTGCCCTTCTCCTTTGAGAAAGGGCACCGGCTCCCGATACACTGGTTGTTATTATGTGAAAAATCGCACACGACCTCTTGTTTTTCCATTTTGATTCCAAAGTACTGCTCCACAAAATCAACCGCTGATAAAATGGAAAGAAACGAATCTCTTTTACAGCATCTGGGGCCTCCGATTTCCCCGATTCTGCCAAGCGATATCGATGTCATCTTATGGGATAAAGCAAAAGGTTCCTCCGCAAGAGGGGTGGATTTCGACAGGATGGAAACAAATATGCCAGAACTGATTCCCGCCCCGCAGGCGCCCCAAAAGCCGCACGCACCGCCCGGAACACTTTTTCCACGGTTACTCATTTCAAGCAGTGCATCCGGAAGATCCAGATCCCCACCGGCATTTTTATATGCCGTCAGAAGCGCGGCGCCTGCCATGACATGATGTTCCGGCCCGTGCATATGGCAAAACGGCTGGGACATCAGCTTTTTCATAATGCAGACCGGATCTTTGGATGTCTCCCCGAGACATAATCCGATCATGTGATCCACTCCCTTTGTATGACATGCATTACAGACATAATGCCCCTTCACACATCTGGTCTTGCTGTTTTCCTTCTTATGACAAATGGCGCATTCCATAGGCGTATCCTTCTCCAAATACGCCAGCGGTGCGCTGCAAATCAAACATTCTTCGCTCATTTTATTCTCATAACCTCACTGCTGCGTCAGTAAAGAGCTTCCTGTATCATATCTTTTTTCTTCTCTCTGCTGTCTCTTTCTAACGATCAATTGATCAATGTTTGCACAATTATATCACTTAGTCATGCAGTTTTCTATCTTTTCTATGTTCTTCTTTTCATACATAGCATAATCTTAAAAAACCAAATAAAAGTTGCAAACCGGACATTAATCTGCAATGCCGTGTTTACAATTCTCTGAGTGGATGACTCCACGATCCGCTTTCCTGTATTCGCCGGGCGTTGCATGAAACACTTCTTTGAATTTCCGGCAAAAGTAGCCGACATTTTCAAATCCGGTGTCACGGGCAATGGCGGAAACGCTGTTCTGCGTCGTCCCAAGCAGCTTCGCCGCCCGTTTTAACCTGTAATTCACAAGATAGCTGACGGGCGAGGTGTGAATATTCTTATGAAAAATGCCAAGCACGCTGCTTTTGCTGAGAGACACCGTTTCCGCGATATCATTAAGCGAGATCTGATGCGGATAATTTTTGTGAATGTATTGCAGCATAATCTGGAGCTGTGCCTGCGTCCGCACCGACGTCTGTGGGGAAGAAATTTTTTCTGTGAAATCCGTATTTTCATACAGCAGACGCCACAATTTCAAAAGCAGCTCCGCCGTTTGGAGCTCACATCCATTCCCGTTTTCCTGCACGTCAAACACGGCCAAAAGCGTGCGCAAAATCTCTCCCTGCACCGGATCATCGGCAGAAAAGATCTGGCACTCTGCCGTTTTTTCAAGAACAGGCTGCACATACTTCCGATAGATCAGACTCTCCTCCGGAGCAATCAGAGAGGGGGAAAATACAATGTTAGGAATAATAACGCTCTCCGCTGCCTCAAATCTGTGAATCACCTGAGAATTGATAAAGAGACCCGTTCCCGCTCCAAGGACATATCTCTCACTTCCGATCAGAAAATCCGCTGTCCCCTTTTGAATCAGGACAAATTCTACTTCCGGATGCCAATGCCATTCGATGCAGTGAAAATCAAACTGCCAGATATCCTCCAGATAATACCGGAACGGATAGTCCTCGCTTCCATGGGGAACGGTTTCCCGCAGCGATTCATCAGTTACGATCCTGATGTGTCCCTCATGTGCCTGCATGATTCCGCCCAGCCTCCTCTCTGTTTGTGAGATTGTGTAATAATATTGGGATATATTATATTGATGTCCCCACATTCCTACTATATAATACAACTCATTACAGAAAGGAGCAATCACTGACATGACGAAAAATTATAAAAAAACACTGACCGCCTGCTATCTCGGTTTTATCACACAGGCAATCTGTGCCAACTTTGCACCGATGCTATTCTTAACGTTTCACAATGTTTATCAGATCCCGTTAGGACAGATCGCACTGATTTCCACCGTGTTCTTTCTGACCCAGCTTATTGTGGATGTCCTGTGTTCCTGTTTTGCAGACAGAATCGGCTACCGCAACTGCGTTGTGGCTTCGGAATTATGCGCGGCTGCAGGGCTGATCGGACTTGCCTTTCTGCCGGACCTTTTCCCCAATCCGCTGGCCGGAATCATCGCAAGCGTCATTGTCTACGCCATCGGAAGCGGTCTGATTGAGGTACTGTGCAGCCCTATTGTGGAGGCCTGCCCCTTCGACAACAAAGAGGCTGTGATGAGCCTGCTGCACTCCTTTTACTGCTGGGGCTCTGTGGGTGTCATCCTTTTGTCGACCATCTTTTTTGCCGTTTTCGGTATCGACAGTTGGAAATGGCTGGCCTGTGTCTGGGCTGTCATTCCTCTCTACAATATATACAACTTTGCCACCTGCCCGATTGCGCATACGACCGACGACGGCAAGGGAATGGGGACCGGCAGTCTGCTCCGGGTGCCGTTATTCTGGGTTTCCATCATTCTCATGGTGTGCGCCGGCGCTTCCGAACTGTCCATGGCGCAGTGGGCCTCCGCCTACACCGAATCGGCTCTCGGCTTCTCCAAGGCAATGGGAGATCTGGCCGGTCCCTGTATGTTTGCCATAACCATGGGAATCAGCCGCGTTATCTTCGGAAAGTACGGTGACAAACTGGATCTGATGCGGTTTATGATGGGATCGGGCGTTCTGTGCCTGAGCTGTTACATAGCGGCATCCATCTCCAGCAATCCGGTGATCGGCCTGATCGGCTGTATTCTGTGCGGCTTTTCCGTGGGCATCATGTGGCCCGGCACAATCAGCATCTGCTCCGGCAGACTCCCGGAAGGGGGAACGGCCATGTTCGCCCTGCTCGCCATGGCAGGCGATCTGGGCGGCGCGTTCGGCCCCAGTCTGGTGGGCAATATCACCCAGAATGCGGGCAATGATCTGCGAAAAGGAATGCTTGTGGGATGCGTTTTCCCGCTGGTACTGATACTATCACTCCTTCTGCTGAAAGGGATGCGAAAAAAGAAATCAGACAACTCTTAACTCCGCCATCGCCCCTTAATGTAAAACCGTAAATTGTGCAGGAGCTGTTTCAGAAAGCAGTCTGATATGCTCCTGCTCCCACAATGCGATTTCCTCTTCCGCAAGAAACGCGCCGATCGCCCTGCATACCTGTGCCTGCGGTTGTTTCTGAGCCTTCTCCACCAGCTGCCGTGCCGGAACCGCTTCTTTACATTTCGTTTTACCATAGATTTTCCTCCATTATACAGTTTTTTATGACTGAATACAAGAGGAATACGGCCTTTCTCTGCCTCTTTCTCTGCTCCAGTCCGTTTACAAGTAAGGGATTGTTTCCGATAGCCGGAAAGAATCGTAAGACAGAAATCCTTTTCCAGAAGGATCTCTACACAGACAGACAAGAAATCTGCCAATGTGCTTTTTATTATAAAACCAACTGTGAGAATTTTGCAAGTAATATTTTAACCACCATACTTATTCCTGCCATACTCATTCCGCTCTGCCGCCAAAGTGCACAACAAGCACACACCCCGCCGAAACCGCCAGCAAAGCTGCGCATCCCGCCGGTGTAAACAGGTGCACCTGCACGGCCGCAAACCGGGCCGTGATATACACCGTCAGATTTGCCACCGCATGAAAGACAATCGGAATGTAAAATTTCCCGCTTTTTTCATAAAGATACGCCATCAGCATTCCCAGACAGGAGCCGTACACGGCCTGCACAGGGTTTCCGTGAAAAGCCCCGAAGAGAAGTCCCGACGCAAAAATTCCGATGGCCGGATTGTATAAGCGGCGCAGACGGTTGTAGATCACACCACGAAAAACTACCTCCTCCGCCAGCGGAGAAATCAGACCGTAGAGAACAAGCCCCACCGCGAAAGCCACGCCGTACTGCTTGTCCGCCACCTCCTGATAACTCCGGGAACTTTCCGCAAACCCGGTCAGCGTAAGCAGCGCATTGAGACCCAGAGAGGCACTGAAAGCAAGAATCCCTGTTATGACAGTGATACATACCGCTGCCATAAAATGCTGCGTTTCCCCTCGCCCGCAAAGCTCTCTTCCAAGCATTGGTATAAGAGGGAGGATACCCGTCAGCATCCCCAGTCCTCCCATCACGCCTGTCACATTTTCGATCTGCGCCGCCATAAACTGTCCGTACACGCCGCCAAAGCTCTGCATCGTCACCCGGCACACAAAAATCAAAATCAGACAGGCCGCATTGTATGTCAGATAATATAACAGATAAGGAAATAATACCTCCCATACCTTTTGCAGAGACGTCTGCCGCCCGGTCTTCTCTTTTTCAATCATAGTTCTCCGTATCATTCTCCCATAAAATTTTCTTGACATTTTCCCGGCAAACTCCTATAGTAAAAAAAGCAGATGACATCTGCCGCGGCAAGAGCCGCATAATTGAATAACCTGCTAGGGGAGCTTATGCTGAGATTGAGCCTGTGTATACCGTCACGGGACTCTAACCCTCATCACCTGATGCGGTTAGCACCGCCGTAGGGAAGCACATGTAACTACTGCCTGACACAGCAGCTCTGTGTCCTGCCGTATTTACTGTTCCCCTCCTTGCTTATTCTAAGACAAAGGAGGATTTTTTTATGTTCTACAATGTTGTTGTCAATGACTGGGGCGAAACCACTTACGTCCCCACCACACCGGGCAAAGTGCTGTTAATGGTACTTCTGGCATTCCTGCTTGCCGGCGCCGTTACCTTCGCAAGGCGATATGCGGCCGGACAGAATCCACAGCCCGCAGAAACCGCCGGAAAGGGCGGAAAGCTGACAGCCAAACAGCTCGTCTTCTGCGCCATGTCGATTGCGCTGGGCACCATTCTCTCGGAAATCAAAATCATCGACTTTCCATGGGGCGGTTCGGCCACGCTGCTGTCCATGCTCGTCATCTGTCTGCCGGGCTACCTTTTCGGGCTGGGAGCCGGGCTGATGACCAGTATTGCCTACGGCGTGCTGCAGCTTCTGATCAACCCTTATGTGTTGTTCCCCATGCAGCTTGTGCTGGACTATCTGCTCGCCTTCGGCGCGCTGGGACTCTCGGGTCTGTTCGCAGGCGCCAAAAAGGGCCTGCTCAAGGGGTATCTCGTCGGTATTCTTGGCCGCTATGTGTTCACGGTACTGTCCGGCTGGATTTTCTTCGCGGAATACGCTTGGGAAGGCTGGCCTGTGCTTCCCTATTCGCTGGTGTACAACGGTATCTACATCTTTGCGGAAGGCGCCATCACCACAGCGGTTCTTCTTGTGCCCGCCGTGAGCAACGGCATCGCCGCCGTCAAAAAGATGGCGCTGTCATAAACCGTCAGGCGGCATTTTGGCGCCGCACGCTTCTGTATAGAATAACCCCCACCTGTCTGACAGATGGGGGTTTTTGTTTCCCTATTCTCCAATCGTGCAGGGAATCCTATTTCCCCGTCCACTGCGCCAAAGGATCACTCCATTCCCGAAATCCCTCTACGCCGTCATAAACATCTCATATGCGCTGATCGCCTGCTGCATACGGTAATTGCTGACGCCATTCCCTGCTGCACCTGCATCAAATGCCGCCGTCTGTATATTCAGCGCATTTTCCACTGCCTTTTTCTCAGGCTGTACGGCATCCGCCGCATTCTCCCGGTTAAACTTCACCGCTGCGTTTTCCGTCTCCTGCGGTGCCGCAGTCTCCTCCTGCGCTTCCTCTGCCGGTTTCATAATTCTCGCCGCGCTGCTCCTGCCCCGCTGCATCTGCATCTCCAGCATATCCTGAAAATTCAGGGTCTGTCCCTTTTTCAGCGGATTTTCATTTTCCACAAGTTCGCTGAAATCCGTCTTTTTGTCCAGCACGTTGTCCGAAATTCTGGACAGCCTGTTCATGCTGGCCGGGCCGATGGCATTTACATTATATACATAAGGCTGAAAACTGACTGCTCCGATCATCATCATTCATTCCCTCTCTGCCGATACCGTTTTTCGTTTCATCACATCCGGGATCGCTCCCGTTTTCTAAGAACTATCATAAAACTTCCGGCCCGGATTTACAAGCCCGAATTTACAAAATACACACAAAAAATGCACACCAAAAACTTCTGGAAAATTCCGGCTTCACCGCCGCGGATCATAACGCATACGGGCCGTCACCTCTCCCGCTCTGCAATCTCCACGTCCACCGCCTCCATTTCCTGCTTCATCATTTTGGCATTTTTATAGACCCTTGAAACGATCCAGACATTGGAAAGCCCGTCATAGATAAGGAAAAAGCCGATCAGCATGACCACCGTATCTATGGCTGCAAAGGGTCTGCACACCAGCAGTACGCCGAAACCCACCGTAAGCACACCTAAGATAAGGGCAACCCACCATCTGTCATACTTATCCCGCCAGAGCCCTGCTGCCTGCTGTAGGTTATGTAAACCATGTATCGCAATTACAATCCCCACGATAATCGGAATAATCGCCATCACTTTGTCGGGTTTTAACACAATCCAGACGCCCACAACCGCCAGCACAATGCCGAAAATCAGATTTGCCTGCGAGAACAGGCTGCCGTCCCTTGCGGTAAAATAATCGACCATCCGCATCGCGCCGGATAAGATTAACACCACGCCGACGGCCGTGCAGACAATCCGCATGGACAGCCCGGGCCGGAACACGAGCACCAGACCGAGAATCACGCACAAGGCCGAAGAAATCACCACATTCGTCTTAATCTTTTTCAGTAAACTTTCCATCACTAAGCCCCTTTCTCTTTCTTCTCCAATGCTGTATCAGACGGTAACTGCCAAAGCCGAGACACGCGCCGACACAGTTTAGTAAAATATCATCCACATCAAAAGCGCCGAAAGCGCTGAAAAGCTGAAACATTTCGATCCCCAGCACGAACACAAAGGCGTTTAAAAGCATCACAAAAAAGCGCTCCCCCTCCTTTGCCACATAGGGAAAGAGAAACCCGAAGGGTACAAACACCAGCAGATTGCCCGCCAGATTTTCCACACTGTTCAGCTTATAAGAGTAGTCTATATACATTTTTATTGTTTTAAAAGGCTCAAAATTCGCTGTGCCCAATCCCTCAAATATAACGTCCCTGCGCCACATAGCCGCAATCATCAGAAGCTTCTCACAGGGATATTTGAAGATGATCACTTTTATGACAACTAAAATGTAGATAGCAAAAAAGAGTTTCCACCAGGTTCTTTTTTGCACGCGCGATCTCCCCGCCGTCTACTTATTATTTTTCTTATCCTTAAACTTTTTAATAATAAGCGGCTCTTCCAGCCTGATTCTGGATGCCTCCTGCATCTGTTCTCTGGCCGCTTTATCCTGCTTTGTCCCTTTTTGGTAAATATCTTTTGTCTCTCTCTCGTATGCCTCCACGACTGCCATATCATCGGGTCTGATCTTCCGGAAATGGTTAAATCCGGCCACCAGAATCCGCAGACTCTGTCTGGTCGTGTCAAACGCGCCCTCCTCATAAAGATTGACCACAATAATGCCCACAGGGACTGCCAGAATCATTCCAAGCACGCCCGCCACGCGATATCCGATGTAAAGTAAAAACAGGGTCGGTATTGCGTCCATTCCGATAGAGTCACCCACAATCTTCGGCTGGATGACCTGCCGCACAAGCTGCCCGATCAGCCATATGGCAATCAGACCGAACATCATCCGGTAGTTTTCCGACAACAACTCAATGACTGCCCACGGAACCATCACCGTACCCGTGCCGAATACCGGAAGGAAGTCTAAGACAGCGATGCCAAAAGCAACCAGAAAGGCGTAATCCACGCCCAGGATCATCAGTCCGATCACCAGCAGTATATAAATCCAGCACTCAATCTTAAACTGCGCCTTGAAATACCCCCCGACAGCATTCCGGAAACTCCTGCGGATGATATCCAGATGATACCGCACCGTAGCCGGGATAAACTTCTCCGCCGCTGATGCCATATACCCCTTATCCGCCACAAAAAAGTAAGCGGAGAGCAGACACATCACCACGGCAAGGAAAATATCCGGGATTTGCCTCGCCGCATTTCCCACCGCCTCAAAAGAAGGCAGCTCGAGCTTCCCCATCATATTGCTCATATAATTCCCCATTTCCAAAATTATATGATCAATTGTGGTCTGCATATCCGCCGGCATCCTGTCGTAGACGCCCTGCAGGTTTGCCCCCACCTTGCCAAGCTCTGCCAGAATGGTATTCCAGATATCCGGCAGCTCGTTAATAAAGGTAACGCCCTCTCTGATCAGCTTCACAATCAGCAGATAGACCAGAAGCACCACCACTGCCAGAACAGCCACAATCACCACCGCCGACATGGCTTTCCGCTTCACTTTCAGCCGCTCCTCAAAAAACCGCACCACGGGAGACGCGATCAGTGAAATGAGCCAGCCCAGGATAAAAGGCATAAAGAACCAGATACATCGCGGAAGAAGAAAAATACACAAAAGCACCACCGCCAGCGCGGTAAACAGATTCATGGTCACTTTCAGATAAAGTTTCAAAGCTCTTCTCATAGGCCTCCTCCGGATCCTCCTCTTTGTATTCCGATTCCCGTGTCCTTCGTAATCCTGCGCCCTCTACACTTCCGTGTTCCCTGTCATACCGTCTAACAGTTCGTATATCTCTTCCCTTCCCTGCTTATTCAGTGAAGAATAAGCTATGACAATCGTGTCATCTACTACGTCAAGTGTGTCACAAATAAGTTTCAACTGCTTTGCCACCTGACTTCTCTTAATCTTATCCAGTTTCGTGGCAATAATAACAGGCTGATATCCCCGATCCAGAATCCAGTCATACATAATCCGGTCATTCTCCGAGGGCGCATGTCTGATATCCACCAGAAGAAACACGGCACGGATCTGCTTTGACTGATGCAGATAATCCTCAATCAGCTTTCCCCACTGCGCCTTCACCTTTTCATTGGCGGTAGCGTAGCCGTAACCGGGCAGATCCACAAAATACATCTCGTTGTTGATATTATAGTAATTGATGGTCTGCGTCTTTCCCGGCGAGGAACTGGTGCGTGCCAGCGATTTCCGGTTCATCAGGCCGTTAATAAGGGAAGACTTCCCCACGTTGCTCTTACCGGCAAAAGCAAATTCCGGCAGCGTATGATCGGGAAGCCTGCTGGTAATTCCGCACACTGTCTCCAAATTTACATTTCTGATTACCATTTTTCCTTTTCTCCTCTGCTCCGGCGCTATCCCGCATCATATGCGCATACGCCGCGCGGCATTTTCTCATCTGGCGGGCGTCTGCTTCTGTGTCAGCAAAGCACGGCCGGCCACTTCCTCCATCGTCTCCACGAATACGATCTCCAGTCCTTCCCTGATCTCGTCTGAAATCTCCTCGATATCTTTCTCGTTTTCCTTCGGTACAAGGACGGTTTTGACCTCCGCCATCTTAGCCGCCAGTATCTTTTCCTTCAATCCGCCGATGGGCAGCACCCTGCCCCGCAAAGTGACTTCTCCGGTCATTGCCAGATCCGCACGCACGGGCGTATGCGTCACTGCCGACAGAAGCGCCGTCGCCATGGTGATTCCTGCGGAAGGGCCGTCCTTTGGCACCGCCCCCTCCGGAATATGAATATGAAAATCCTTCTTTTTATAGAAGTTTTCCGCCACCTGATACTTTCCGCTGACAGAGCGCACATAGCTCAGCGCCGTCCGCGCGGACTCTTTCATCACGTCCCCCATCTGACCAGTTAAGTCAATCTTCCCTTCCCCAGGCATGACGTTAACCTCGATCTGGAGGGTATCCCCTCCCACACTGGTCCACGCGAGACCCCTGACGATACCGACCTCCGGCTTTTCGTTGATTTTATCCTGCCGGTACTTCGGTTTCCCCAGATAATGTTCCAGATTCTCAGGCGTGATGTAAACCTCCCCGGTCAATTTCTGTCTCCGGCGTTCAAAGATCGCTCTTGCCTCTTTCCGGCAGACTGCGCCGATCTGACGCTCTAACCCTCTGACACCCGCCTCTCTCGTATAGAACCGCACAATATCCCGGATCGCCTCGTCAGAAAAGACAATCTCACCCTTCCTGATACCGTTCTTCCCAAACGCCTTCTTCACCAGATGTTCCCTGGCGATATGGAACTTTTCATTGGCGGTGTAGCTGTTCACCTCGATGATTTCCATGCGGTCAAGAAGCGGACGCGGTATGCCGTCACGGCTGTTCGCCGTAGCGATAAAGAGCACCTCCGACAGGTCAATGGGAATCTCCACATAGTGATCCCTGAACGCGCGGTTCTGCTCCGCGTCCAGTACCTCCAAAAGCGCGGACGCCGGATCCCCCTTATAATCGCTGCCCAGCTTGTCAATCTCATCTAAGAGCATCAGCGGATTTTTCACCCCAGCCTGCCTGATGGCCGCCACAATACGGCCCGGCATGGCTCCCACATAGGTTTTGCGGTGGCCCCTGATCTCCGCCTCGTCGCGCACGCCGCCGAGACAGATCCTCACATACTTCTTCTTAAGCGCCTCCGCCACACTTCTGGCCACAGAGGTCTTTCCCGTACCGGGCGGTCCCACCAGACAGATGATCTGGCTCCCCGCCTTGCCGGTAAGCATCCTGACGGCAAGAAATTCCAGCATCCGTTCCTTCACCTTTTCCAGCCCGTAATGCTGGTCGTCTAAGATTTTTTCCGCGCCTTCCAGATCTTTGCTGTCTCTGGACGCTTTATCCCAGGGAAGCTCCAGAAGCGTTTCGATATAAGCGCGTTCCACCGCGCTCTCCGAACCGCTGCCCGACACATTTTTATACCGTTTGATCTCCTTGCGGATTTTCTCCTTCACCTCCGGCTTCGCTTTCAGCTTCTCCGCCTCCGCCAGAAACTGCTCCACATCGGAGTCCGTATTGTTTTCTCCCAGCTCCTCCTTAATATACTGCATCTGTTCCCGCAGAATATAGTCCCGCTGGTTCTTATCAATGCGCTGCCTGATATTCTTCGCCAGATCGTTCTTAATGCGGATGACCTCCGCCTCTCTGGTCAGCATCCCCGTCAGAATGGAAAACCGCTCCCGCACCGATATGGCGTTCAGTATCTTCTGCTTATCGGCCACCCCGAGCGGCAGATTGATGGTAATACTGTCCAGGAGCCTGCCAAGTTCCATGCCCTCCTCAATCTGATCCTGCACTGCCTTCCCCACCTTGGGAAAACAGGCGCCGTATGCTTCCAGCGCCTCCTTGACTGTTCTGGTCATAGCTTCCGCCGATATGTCGTCGAGACCGGTCCGGTCGTCCCCCTCATACGACACTTGTGTCACTAATCCGTTTGCCGTCTCGGAAAGCCCGCGAATGCGCGCTCTGGAAACACCCTCCACCAGCACACGCAAAATATGTTCGGGAAGTTTACTGACCTGTTTGATCAATGTAACAGTTCCCACGTCATAGATATCTTCCATCCCGGGATTTTCCCTGGCGGGATCTTTCTGGCTCACCACAAGAAGCCGCTGGTCTCCAAGCATCGCCTGCTCTACGGCAGCCATGGACGCCGCTCTGCTCAGATCAAAGTGAATCACCATGCCCGGCAGAATCGTAAGCCCCCGAAGCGTCACCGCAGGAAGGGTATCCTCCTGTAAAAGAGAAATCGCGCTCACTTCTCCCTTTTCGTTCTCCATTTGATTCCAGTTATCCATAAAATTACCTCTGCTTATCACAAATCGGGCGCAAACGCCGACACAGATTCCTATCGAGTCAGAAACGCCGCCAAGGTTCTGGCGACGCTCATTTGTTTCGGCTCATCCGACCGGGGCTGCGAAGCAGTCCTCCCAAGCGGGCTTGCCCGATTTGCTATTTTGCCTGCAATAATCTGTCACGATATCTGACAAGCGGCTTCTCCTCGCCGTCCACCGCCCTTTTTGTCAGAATACATTCCGCGATGTTGTCATCCGAAGGAATCTCGTACATCACGTCCATCATCACTTTCTCCACGATAGACCGCAGTCCTCTCGCGCCAGTCTTTCTTTCATGGGCGAGCTTCGCGATCTCAACCACCGCGTCGTCCTCCACCGAAAGCTTCACTTCATCAAATGCGAAGAGTTTCTTATACTGCTTGATCAGCGCATTCTTCGGCTCTTTCAGAATACGGACAAGCGCTTCCTGATCCAGTCCGTCCAGAGCCACCGTCACCGGCACGCGGCCGATAAACTCCGGAATCAGCCCGAACTTCATGAGATCCTGGGGCGTTGCCTCTTTCAAAATCGCGCCGATCTCCTTGCCGCTCTTTTCCGCCACCTGCGCGTTGAAACCGATGGAATGACGATCCAGACGCTCCTCGACAATCTTATCCAGCCCGTCAAAAGCACCGCCGCAGATAAAGAGAATGTTTGACGTGTCGATCTGCAAAAGCTCCTGATGCGGATGCTTTCTGCCGCCCTGCGGCGGTACGCTTGCCACCGTTCCCTCGATGATCTTCAAAAGCGCCTGCTGGACGCCCTCACCCGAGACATCTCTGGTAATGGACACGTTTTCGCCCTTTTTCGTAATCTTGTCAATCTCATCGATATAAATAATCCCGTACTGCGCCCGTTCAATATCGTAATCCGCCGCCTGAATCAGTTTAAGAAGAATGTTCTCCACATCCTCGCCCACATAACCGGCCTCCGTCAAAGTCGTAGCGTCCGCAATCGCAAAGGGCACGTTTATGATTTTCGCCAGCGTCTGCGCCAGATACGTCTTACCGGAACCTGTGGGACCGATCATGATAATATTGCTTTTCTGCAGCTCTACCTCATCGTCGTCGTCCTTAGGAGCCATCACTCTCTTGTAGTGATTGTAGACAGAAACAGCCATCACCTTTTTGGCCTCTTCCTGACCGATCACATATTCGTCGAGGAAACTCTTAATCTCCACCGGCTTTAAGAGGTTAATTTCCATTTCCTCCACTTCCGGCTCGTCCTCATATTCCTCCTCTATGATATCCGCGCAGATATCCACGCATTCATCACAGATATAGACGCCGCCGGGACCGGCGATCATTTTCTTGACCTGATCCTGCGTCTTATTACAAAAAGAACATCTTACTTTTTCCTCAGAAATCTTCCCTGCCATTTTAGTCCTCATTCCGGAGCATTTATGCATTTGTGATGCTCCTTCACAAATTACCGATTGAAAAACGGGTGCACCGGCATCCCTTTTCAATCAAATCATTCCCGCATCGCTAAAAACCTATGACTGCCCCTCTGTGCTGGCATGACTGGTAATAATGCGGTCAATCAGTCCGTAAGCAAGCGCCTCTTCCGCGCTCTTCCAGTTATCTCTCTCCGTGTCAGCCATGATCACTTCGAAATCCTGTCCCGTATTCTGCGCCATGATTCTGGCCATCTTTTCTTTCGTCGCAAGGATATGCTTCGCCGTGATCTCGATCTCGGTAGCCTGCCCCTGTGCGCCGCCTGCCGGCTGGTGTATCATAATCTCCGCATTGGGCAGAGCCATTCTCTTGCCCTTCGCGCCGCCCGCCAGAAGGAATGCACCCATACTGGCCGCCATGCCGATGCATACCGTGGACACATCACATTTGATAAACTGCATCGTATCGTAAATCGCCATACCTGCGGTAATCACACCGCCCGGGCTGTTAATGTAAAGGTTGATATCCTTTTCCGGATCCTCTGATTCCAGAAAGAGAAGCTGCGCCACGATCACGCTGGCGCTCGCGTCGTTTACTTCCTCGCCCAGAAAGATAATTCTCTCCTTCAAAAGTCTGGAATAAATATCGTAAGAACGCTCGCCCTTAGACGTCTGCTCAATGACATAAGGTATCAAAGCCATGTATTACACCTCCGTTAAACAATCCGTTTCTCTGTAACAGTTCCGCTATTAACATGGAACGGTTACGTTTATTTTGCCTTGCTCTCTTTGGCATTAGCCGCAATGAACTCAGCCGCTTTTCTGACAGCCAGATCCTGCATAATGCCCTTTTTCTCGCGTTCTCCCATAAGATCCCTGACTTTATCAATCTCCATCTGGTAAACTTCCGCCATGGTCTTTAACTCTTCCTCGTACTCTTCCTCGGCAGGCTCCAGCTTTTCTGCCTTCGCCACCGCCTCAAGCACAAGTCTGGAACGGATTCTCTCCTCCGCCTGGGGCTTCACCTGCTCTATCATCTGCTGGTAATTCGTGCCTGTAAACTGCAGATACTGCTCCATGGAAAGTCCCTGCATCGTAATCCGCTGCGCAAACTCATCCACCATCTGCTTCTGCTGCGTCTCAAGCATCGCCTCGGGAATCTCCATCTCGGAAGCCTCCACCGCTGCCTTCACAGCCGCATCTTCCTTCTCCCTCTTAGCATCCTTTATCTTCTGCTCTTCCAGATTTTTCTTTACATTCTCACGGTACTCCGCCAGCGTCTCAAACTCGGAAACATCGCTTGCGAACTCGTCGTTTAACTCGGGAAGTTCCCGCTCCTTAATCTCTTTTACCGTACATTTAAAGACCGCTTCCTTACCCTGCAGGTGCTCCGCCTGATAATCCTCGGGGAAAGTCACTTTCACCTCGGTCTCCTCACCGATCTTCGCGCCCACAAGCTGCTCCTCGAAGCCCGGAATGAACGCGCCGGAGCCGATGGTCAAAGGATAATTTTCTCCCTTGCCGCCCTCAAAAGCCTCGCCGTCCACAAATCCCTCGAAATCCAGCGTGGTCATATCGCCGTCCTTCACGGGGCGGTCTTCCACCGTGATATTTCTGGCATTGTTCTCCCGCTCTTTTTCAAGCTGCGCATCAACTTCCTCATCGGTCACAGCCGTATCAATCTTGTCTACCTTTACACCTTTGTACTTGCCCAGTTTCACCTCCGGCTTGAGCGCAACCGTAGCCGTGAAGACGAAAGGCTTGCCTGCCTCGATCCTGGTCACTTCGATCTGCGGGGAAGAAACGATCTCCTCCTCACACTCCTCTAACGCCTTGTCGTAAGCGTCGGGAATCAGAATGTTCGCCGCATCCTCAAAGAAGACCTCTTTGCCGTACATTTTCTCCACCACCTGGCGGGGCACCTTGCCCTTACGAAAACCCGGTATGCTGATTTTGCTCTTCTGCTTCTGATAAGCTTTCTCGATGGCCTTCTCAAACTCCTCCACGCCGGTCTCGATCGTCAGCTTCGCCATGTTCTTCTCTAATTTTTCCACCTGTAAACTCATGTTATGGGTTCCTCCTTCAATATCCTCTGTCAGCTTCTTTTACAGCCGTTTCTTTCATTCACGACTGCTTTCTTTTCATCTATCATAATGCCCATACGGGCTTCCAGCTACAGTCACCCACACATTATAGCACAGGGTTATTGAAAATGCCACATCTTTTTCGCGAATGAGAGATGCGCGAAAATTGAAATTTTAAATTCCACCCTTAGACAATTCAGTGGAATTTACCTCTGCATAAGTGGAGTTTACTCTTTC
>ERZ808051.510-NODE-510-length-41134-cov-5.297148_pt1 | contig 41134 bp, 36 predicted proteins | sample MGYA00380199_ERZ808051 | MGnify/ENA primary metagenome ERZ808051 (study PRJEB31490, sample SAMN06133391) | mouse gut metagenome | isolation source: J11 | host: mice | place: China: Chengdu | collected 2015-05 ... | reverse complement strand
CAACCCTGCTGATTCTGGAGACACAGCGCCTGTGGATGACAGGAGCTACCCCTTATATCTATTCCGAGGAAAAGAAGACTCTGTCCTATGCGCTGAGCCAGATCTCCACCAGCGGTATCGCCCGTCAGGGCGTGGGAGCCGCAATTCAGATATTGATGATGCTCCCTCCGCTTATAGTGTTTATCATTTCGCAGTCAAAGGTCATTGAGACGATGTCTACATCCGGTATAAAGGAGTGAGGATATGAAACGAAGAAAAAGAGGCTTGGCGATATGCCTGGCGGCAGCGCTTCTTTTAGGAAGCGGCCTGGGGGCAGAAGCCTATTATACCGAGGAGTCCTCCAGTTCAACCTATATTTACAGTAAATGGGGATTTCAGCTGGCATCGCCGGATGCGTATGAGTATTCCAGGATGGTGGATCTGCGCACCATTGACGGAGCCGCAATAGGCAGACTGGCGGACATGTGTGTGACGGACGAACATGTTTATCTGCTGGATTCCTCGCTGGGGATTATTTACCGGTTTGACCATCAGATGAAATATATTGACAGCCTTAAGGAATTTAAGATGCCTGACGGAAGCGTGTCTACGCTGAAGAAGCCGGAGGGAATCTTCATTTCCGCAAACGGTACGCTTTACATTGCGGATACGGAGAATTCACGGGTGCTGGTGTCCGACTGGAAGGGGAATGTGTCCCTGGAGGTGCTGAAGCCGGAAAATCTTGTGGGAACCAAGCTTGAGAGCTTTCTGCCCACAAGAGTGGTGGCGGACAGCGCGGGACGTATTAACGTAGTGGCAAGAAATATCAACTCCGGACTTATGCAGTTCAGCAGCGAGGGATATTTCACAGGCTACACGGGGGCGCCGTCGGTATCCGTCGATCCCTTTACAAAGTTTTTGAGAAAATTCTACACGGATGCCCAGAGAGCTGCCATGACTACCTATGTGCCCACTGAGTACAACAATATCAAGATAGATGAAAACAACTTTATATGGGGCACCATATCGGCGCTGGCGGCAGCCGACATGGTCAATGTTGTTTCCAGCCAGGATACCAGCGGTAAGATTACTCCCATCAAGAAGCTGAACATGAAGGGCTCGGACGTTCTGGCGAGAAACGGAGATTATCCTCCTGTGGGAGATCTGCAGTGGTCGTCCAATCCCTCCAGGATTGTAGACGTGGGACTGGGGCCCAACGATATTTATTCCATGCTGGACAGCTCCCTGGGAAGAATATTTACCTATAACAACAACGGTATTATGCTCTACACCTTCGGCGGCAACGGGACGGCCAAGGGCGAGACCCAGACGCCCATCGCCATCGATTATATAGGCAACAACATCTTTGTTCTGGACAGCGGGCTTTCCTGCATGATGATCTTTGAGCCGACCCTGTACGGACAGCTTCTGATCGATGCGGAGGGGTATTATCAGGACGGTAATTACGAACAGGCAAACGCGTGCTGGAAACAGGTGACGGAGCTGAATTCCAACTTCTCTTACCCTTATGTGGGACTGGGGAACGCCGAGTATAACAACGGAAATTATAAGGAAGCAATGGATTATTACGAGTTTGCGGAAGACAGGACCTCTTACTCCAACGCCAAGGAAAAGATCCGAAAGGATAACATGTCCGTAAGCTTCCCTTACATCGTGGGAGGAATCCTGATACTGATTGCGCTTTTTATCGGAAAGGGAATTTTTATCAGAGTGAGGCGTTATGTCAGGGGCGAGTTGGTTACATACGGAGGGGATGGTGAAGAATGAAGCAGACGCTTAAGGAATTAAAGTATGCTATGTATCTGACGGTTCATCCGTTTAAGGGCTTCTGGGATATCAAGTATGAGAAGGAAGGAAGCCTGAGGACTGCCTTCATCCTGCTTGCGGCGACGATCCTGGTACAGATTATCAGCAATCTGAAGACGGGTTATCTCTTTGGAGGAGTCAGTATCAACTATAACTTCATGAGGACGGTGGTTTCCTCGCTGTTTCTGTTTTTTGCGTGGTGTCTTGCCAACTGGTGCCTGACCTGCTTAAGCGACGGCAAAGGTACCTTTAAGGATATTATGATGTTTACATCCTATTCCCTGACACCCTATATCATCCTCCAGCTGATTATGGTGGTGGTGAGTAATATCTTTATCCAGAGGGAGGCGACCTTTTATACCATGCTGGGAGGGCTGTCCATTGTGTGGGTGGCGTTTCTGCTGGTGACGGGGATGCTGACGACGCATCATTTTACCCTGACGAGGACGCTGGTTGTGCTTGCCTTTACCATATTGGGAATGGTGGTCATTGCGCTTCTGATTGTAATGGTCTTCGCCATGTTCCAGGAGGTGCTGGGCTTCATATCCACAGTGGTGGACGAGGCCATCAGGCGGATGACTTATTAAATGGAGGGCAGAAGAAAATGAAATGGAAAAAGAATGCGGCAATGCTCTCCCTGGTGCTGAGTCTGGGGCTGACGGGCTGCGGTATCGTAGATGTGGTGAACAATGAGGTTCGTGCAGATTACGAGCTCCGGGAGGAAGCCATTGTATATCCGGCTTCTTCAAAAGAAGTAAAAAAGAGCGGCGAGGTAGAGGCGACTCTGGCAAATTTTGAGCTTGCCCTGCAGAATGACTATCTGGAGCTGTATATCGGCAAGTACTATGACATAGCGGTGTATGAAAAGACCACAGGCAGGCTTAACCTGTCCAACCGGGCATTTTATGACCTGGATGAAGCCGCGCTAAAAAGCCTGGGCGAGGAAGCAAAGAGAGTCATGCTCAGTCAGGTAGCGGTGGAGTATTACACGCCCCGTCAGACGAAGATGTCAATGGCATCCTATCCGGACGCGTATTCCCCGGATAAGAACCAGGTTACATGGAACGTGGAGGGCGACACGCTGACCGTAAGCTACGGCATCGGAACAAGCATGGATGAATCCCCTATCGTGGAGGTTTTCACAAAGGACACCTTTGAAGGCTATGTGGCACGGCTGGATGAACTGCTGAAGGCCGGCGAAATCTCGACCTTTAACCAAAGAGACTTTGTGAATAATTACTACAAGTACACTTACGCGGAGATGACGGATGCGGATAAGGAGACCTACAAGAAGCTTTATCCCAGCATCGAGGAGCTGGAGACCATCTATGTGGTAAACGACAACCTTACCGCCAGAGTCACCAACAACATGCTGCAGGTATATACAATTCTGGGGATCGACGAATCCGTCAAGACGGCTGAGAAGGAGAAGCTGGGCGAGATTGCGGCAGGCTCAAAGCCGGCGTTCTTCCGTATACCGGTGCGCTACAGGCTGTCAGGTGGAGACCTGCTCGTGTCCGTGGACGTGAGCTCCATTGAGGAGACAGAGGATTACTTTATTACCAAGGTAGAGCTTTTGAAATGCTTCGGAGCCGCAAAGCCTACGGATGAGGGATATCTGTTTGTGCCGGACGGCAGCGGTTCCATCATAGAAAACAATATAATCTCCAATGCCATGAATAAGATGGATGTGCCGTTTTACGGGCAGGATCAGGCGGTTGCCCTCCTGGAGGGCACCAGCATCGCCATCAAGAATACATTCCCGGTATTCGGTATCAGGTCGGGAGACCATGCGGTTTTTGGCATTGTGGAGAACGGGGCTGCGGTAGGCGGCATGTCGGCGCAGGTGAACAGCGCCTCCATAACCTACAACCTGGCTTATCCCTATTTTATCTATCATGTGGTGGATAACTTCGGCATTCAGGGAGTGCTGCTTGACTATTATAAAAATACCGCAGATGTGGATTATACCGTCAGATACCATTTCCTGAACGGGGATGAGGCGAGCTATTCCGGCATGGCGGCGTACTATCAGCAGTATCTGGTGCAGACAGGCGCCCTTGAGAGACAGGAAGCGCAGGATACAAGCTGGGGACTGGATGTGGAGCTGCTTGGCTCCATGAAGAAGACGGTGAATGAGATCGGAATTCCCATCGATGTGGATTACGCGGTGACCACCTTTGAACAGGCCCAGGAGATCATGGATATTCTTCACGAGAACGGTATCAGCGATGTGGACGTGATTTACAGCGGTCTTGTAAACGGCGGCATGGAGCAGAAGGCGCTTAAGAAGGTGAAGATAGAAAAAGGGCTTGGAGGCTTAAAGGGCTATCAAAAGCTGGACTCCAGCCTCACGTCCCAGGGTGATACCCTCTATGCGGGCATGAATCCGCTGGAGATATACGAGAAGGGCAACGGCGTGTGGGGTACGGAGGACGTGTCCAAGTACCTGACCAAAAGCTCCGTGCTTGTGGGAATTACCTCCGACGATACCAACCGGGTGAGCAATTTTTCCTCCGTGGCATGGCTGGTGAATCCTCACAGGTGGGAGACCATGACGACAGGCTTCCTGAAGGACTTTGCCAAGGTGGGCTCACAGAAGCTGTACCTTGAATCGGTGGGTGCTTACCTGAACGGGAACTACAGCGCCAAGGAGGGCGTGACCAGGCAGACGGCGCAATACCTTACCAGACAGATGCTGTCCCAAATTACGGAGGCAGGTTATGAGCTGAAGCTGGATGTGGGTAACGACTATGTGCTGCCCTATGCAAATTCCCTGGTGAATGTGCCTACAAGCTCCAGCCATCAGAGAGTGGAAAGCTACAGCGTTCCCTTTGTGGGTATGGTGTTAAAGGGCTATATTCCCTTTACCTGCAGCAGCATCAACCAGTCTGCAAACGCGGACAAAGCGCTGCTTGAGGCGATAGAGAGCGGGGCTGGACTGAATTATCTACTCATTTATGATAATCAGCTGAACCTGATCGACACAAATTATGAAGATCTTTTCTCTGTCAACTACACAACGCAGATAGAGAGGATTTTGGAGGATTACAAGAATCTCAATGCCAAAATCGGGCATCTGCAGAATGCAAGGATTGTGGGGCATGAGCATCTCACAGAGGACGTAAACTGCGTCACCTATGAGGACGGTACAAAGATTTATGTCAACTATGGCAATGAGAGCAGCAGGGTTCCCGAAGGAACCGTGGAGCCGCTTTCGTGGCTGGTTGTGGGAAGGTAGGTGATGCGGCTATGGCAAAAGGACAAAAAATAAAAGGGGCAGATAAGAAAAAGGGCATGCTGCTCTCCGAAAAGAAAAACATGGCGGGCTATGTGTTTATTCTGCCCGTGGTTTTAGGAATGGTATTTATCTTCCTTCCGGCGCTGGTCAATTCCCTGATATATGCCTTTCACAATGTAACCATCGATTTTGGCGGCGTCAAGATGGAGCCCGTGGGAATACAGAATTTCAAGGATGCCTTTTTCACGGACGCGAACTTCATTCCGGTGTTCCTAAGCGGAATCCGCGGTATGTTCTTTGACTCGGTGGTCATTATCCTGTTCAGCTTCTTCATGTCCAATGTGCTGAACCAGAAGTTTAAGGGCAGAGGTATCTGCCGTGTGATCTTCTTCCTGCCGGTTGTGCTTTCCGTGGGTATTGTGGCTGAGATGGAGAATGCCAACGAGATGTTCAACGCAATGAACGGCTCCCTGGAGGAGGCTTCTGCAACGGGCACCTTTGACCAGATCGGCTTATCAACTTTGTTTAATGTGGCGGGGCTTCTTCAGCTCATGGGTCTGCCGCCCAGCATGACCAATATGATCGGCTCCGTGCTGACCAATATGTACGGGATACTCAACGCTTCTGGCGTACAGATACTGATATTCCTAAGTGCGCTGCAGTCCATCAGCCCTTCGGTATTCGAGGCGGCAAAGATGGAGGGCGCTACCAAATGGGAGGAGTTCTGGAAGATTACCTTTCCCATGCTGACCCCTTCCCTGCTGGTATGCGTGGTCTATACCGTGATATCGACCTTTACCAATCCGGTCTACGGCATTATGGACTACATAGAGGCCCAGGGCTTCAGCGGTTCCAAATACGGATACGCTTCGGCGCTGGCGTGGATATACTTTGTTGTGGTAATTGTTGTGCTGGGACTGGCAACCGGAATTATATCAAAGAGGGTGACATATCTTGACTAAGACAAAGACGAAAATCAAAAAAGAATTTAATTTTAAGAGATGGGCGAGGAAGTGGTTTTCTCTCCACGGAATGATGAGCATTGGCTGGAAAATCGTGCGCGCCATCATCCTCATTGGCTGCTGCTATACCATTATCTATCCGTTTTTGCTGAAAATGATAGATTCCTTCAAGAGCTTTGAGGATTATCTGGACCCTGCGGTGCAGTACATTCCCAAGTACTTTACCCTGACAAACATTAAAAACGTGCTGACTCAGCTTGAATGGCAGAAATCCTTTCCCATTACCTTCCTGTACTCGGCGCTTATCGCGGGGCTGCAGGTGCTTGTCTGCGGACTTGCGGGATACGGCTTCGGCAGGTTTAAGTTCCGGGGAAGCAAGGTGTTATTTGCGCTGGTGATGATGGAGCTTCTGGTTCCGCCCCAGACGCTGATAATTCCCCTGTTTCTGAAATTCCGGTTCTTCTACGGAGGACTTAATCTCATAAACACGGGCTGGCCCTTTATTATCATGGCTATGACGGGGCTGGGTATCCGCAACGGGCTGTATATCTTCATGTTCCGCCAGACCTTCAGAAATATGCCCAAGGAGCTGGAGGAAGCAGCGCTTATCGACGGGTGCAGCGCCTTTAAGACATTCTTCAGGGTTATGCTGCCCAACTCCATATCCATGATGGTGACGGTATTCCTGATCTCCTTTGCATGGCAGTGGACGGATACCAACTTTACCCAGCGTTTCCAGAGGGGAACCAGCCTTCTGGCAAACATGATCAGCGCCGTGGACGGCGGCGAGGAGGAGGTCATGGTGCTGCAGTACAACAATACCGCGGCGGTTCTCTGTGTCCTGCCTATTATGCTGGTGTACCTGATCGGGCAGAGGTTCTTTATTCAGGGTGTGGAGAGGTCCGGTATCACGGGCTGAAGCCTGGCCGGCACTTGCTTTGCTCTGTGGATTATGGTAAAATTATATAAGGTAAAATGCAGGGTGACAGGGCGTTTTGGGCCGGGTCTGGGGAGGAGATCCGCCCCGGGGTTAAAACCTTGTTAAGAAAGGCCGTGTCTGTAAAAGCCTGTGTTTTATATAGAGTTGCAACAAACAACTTTTAAGCTTTTTGAAAGGAGAAAAAAATGAAAAGAAAAGTTTTATCTGTTTTGCTGGCGTCTGCAATGGTATTCTCCATAGCGGCATGCGGCAATGAACCTGCGACCGGAAATAACGCAACGCCTGCTCCATCGCAGGGCAATACTGCCCCCCCCGACACTGAGGCAACGCCTGCACCTACCGAGGTAGCCAAGTCCGAGGGAGAGCTCCTGGCGGAGCAGTACAATGGATTTGTTGAGACGCCCATGGATCTGAACGGACGCGTCATCAGGATCGCATGCTCTGTGGACTGGAAATATGAGCGTAAGTATGACGAGAATGGCAAGGAGATTACCGCAGATAAGGACCGTGCAGTCATCGATATCCTCGATCAGATTGAGAAGGATTACAACTGTACGATTGAAGCAACCAAGATAAAGAGTAAGGATGTCGTAAACAAGCTCAACGATGACATGCTGGCCGGAGAGGTGTATTATGATATCATTGACCAGGGCGTATCCGATACCTATATCGATAAGATCCTGTCACAGAATCTGGCTATGGATCTGAATGATCCCCGCATCAAGGATATTATCAAGGTGGATACCAATCCCTGGAAGCCCCAGTCTGATTACGGTATTTACAACGGCGTACAGTACGGCGTAAACTTTGTTACAAAGAACAGCTCCAACGACCTGCGCAACGCGCTTCTCTTTAATATCGACCTTGCGGAAGAATATAAGCTCGGCGATATTTACGGAATGGTTAAGGACGGCACCTGGACATGGGAGACCTTCGAGCAGATGTGCGAAAAGATCAAGACAGAGTCCGGCGGCACGGTAGTTCCCTGCGGCTACGGGAAAGAGAATCTGCTTTTCCCTATGGTAATGTCAGCCAACGGCGCTGCTACCGGAAGACGTGATGCAGACGGCAAGATGCAGTTTACCGCGCTGGAGGACTCTGCCCTGCAGGCGGCTAACTGGATATATAAGCTGCGTCAGGACGGATATATGGCGCTCAATGACGGCAAAGCAGCGGCAGGAAGCATCGGTATTGAGAAGTCAAAGAATTCCGCAAAGGCGGAGAAATTCTTTGAGGACGGCGCCTGCGTGTTCTATTTTGACTTCTATGGCGACCTGCAGAAGCTTACAGGCAATTCCTCCACACCCATAGAGACCAAATATACCTTTGGACTGCTTCCCTGCCCTCTGGGACCTGAGGCTGTAAAGGCAGGGGATAAGTGCCACGGCGTTACCTATTCCGTGGATCTGCAGATGATCGTAAACGGCACAAAGAACCCCGAGGAGGTTGCGGCTGTCCTGGTGGCAATTGCAAACCGTACCAGCAAGAGCCCTGAGAATGTCTATGAGACCGAGACAGAGCTTACCCTGCAGGATGAGGGCTCCGTGGAAATGCTCAAGCTCATGTATGAGGATATGAGATCCGATTATTCCAGAGCTTACTGCAAGATCGGCATCGGCGGCGCATGTAACAAGATTTTGTCTCTTGAGTCTACTCCCAAGGAGGCTTTTGAAGCAATTCAGGCGGAGACCCAGGGAATTTATGACGGAACGGTCATTAAGGACATGTAAGCCCGGAGCGGTTCAAGTGCGAAGGATATAAAATAACATAAGGATTTGCATGATAAAGGGGCTCCCCAGTGTACCTGCAGGGGAGCCCTTTCACTCAAGAATCCAGCCGCTGCGCGTCTGCCGCGCTGCGCGCTTAAAATCTGCCAAGCAGATTTGATTCTTTCGTTACCATATCAGGCGAAATCAAATGCTCGCTGCGCTTGCGCTTGATTTCCTGCTGATATGGTACAATGTTGACACAAGAGGACGTTGTGTCAACTACTGATTCCATGTGCGCTAAGGCGCACGATAATATGGTATAATGTTGACACAGAAGAACGTTGTGTCAACTACTGATTCCATGTGCGCTGAAGCGCACGATAATAAGGTGGAAGAAACGGAAAAGGAATATGAAAAATTTTAAGAAGCTTATATGGGTGGGAGATTCCACCGTGGCGTTTAACGGGGCGGGCACCTATCCCCAGACCGGAATCGGACAGGAATTTGACAGATATATTAAAAGAGAATATGTTGTATTTGACTTTGCCAAAAACGGGGCAAGCTCAAAAAGCTTTTATGACGCAGGGCATTTTGAACCCGCTGTAGAGATAATGGAGGAGGGGGATTTCCTCTTTATCCAGTTTGGCCACAATGATGAAAAGCCAAAGGAGGACCGGCACACGGACCCGTTTACCACCTATCAGGAATACCTGATGAGGTATGTGAACGCGGCGAGAGACAAAGGAGCGGTTCCCGTGTTGATCACGCCCCTTTCAAGAAGACATTTCCGGGAGGACGGCACGATAGAGAACAGCCACGGGGAGTACCCGGCAGCCGTGAAGGAGCTGGCGGAGAGAGAGGGGCTTGCGCTCATCGATCTGACGGAAAAGAGCCGGATTCTTTATGAAAAGACAGGCGATATGGACAGCCGGAAATGGTTTATGTATTTCCCGGTGGGAACCTATGAAAATTACACAAAGGAAATGAAGGATAACACACACCTTCACTATGAAGGCGCGGTCAGGATGGGAAGTCTGGTTGCGGAGGGACTGAGAGAATTAGGCGGATGCTATGGGGACATGCTGAGGGAATAGGCTTTTCTCTTAAACATAGCGGAAAGCATGAAATAAAAAGATTTACATAAAGGGAGGTAACAAAGTGGAAGCAAAACAGATCAAAGCCGCAGTGGAAAAGGCAGGCAGCTACATTGATAATCTGACTGTAAAGTCCGGGGTCAATATTCCCGAAAAGGTGCTTGCCGCACAGGATCTTTTTTTTACATGGGATAACGAGAAGCGCTCCCCTTTGAGCAACAAAGGGTTCCTGTACGACTACAGCTATTATAACGGCGTGGTGATGGAAGGACTTTATGACATTTATGAGGCGGAGCCGGACAGGGGGGCAGCCTATTATGATTATGTGAAGAAATATCTGGACGGTCTTATGAAGCAGGAGGACGGTACTTTTACGCTGGACTTTGAAAGGGCGGGCTATGTGGACTGTCACGGAGCCGACTGCTATAAGACCGCTGCGCTGTTTGAGAGATTCTCCGGGGGCGGGGACGCCTACGGGCAGATCGCGTCGCAGCTTTACAGGCACCTGACGGACGAGAGCTATGTCAACAGCGACGGGCACACGCCCTGCCTGGACAATATGCCTGCGGAGCTTGGGCATAATTACTGGCACAGCTGGAGAAAGGCGCCTCGGTACAAGATATGGCTGGACGGCATTTATATGCTGCAGCCCTTCCTTGCACATCATGCGGCAAGAATCGGCGACGTGCGGCAGCTTGAGCTGATACAGGAGCGGCTGGACTGGGTAGCGGAGACGCTGCTGGCGCCGAACGGCATGTACTATCATGCGGGAAACGGCCGCGAGGACGTATGCAGCTTCTTCTGGACGCGCGCAATAGGCTGGTACGGCATGGCGATGGTGGATGTCATGGAAGTGCTTCCGGACGAGTATCTGGAAAAAAGAAAGGCGGCGTTAAAGCTCTTTGTGGACGGAATGCTGAAATATCAGGACGAGAGCGGTATCTGGGCAAATCTGGCGGATCAGCCGGTGACAGAGACCAACCGCCTGGAAACCAGCGGAACCGCAATGATGAGCTATGTTATCCTCAAGGGCGTCAGGAAGGGCTGGCTTGACGCCTCCTATCAGGAGGCAGGACTCAAAGCCTTTGTGGGGCTGACAGAGAAAAAGCTGGATGAGAGCGGACTGAGGGATATTTATTTAAAGGCCAGCGCCAACGGCAGCAACAACTATGAGGAGACGGAATATTATTTCACGGATGAGGGTAAGGGAAGCGGACCGTTTATTATGGCATATTCTGAAATGCTGAGATGTGGAGGAAACAGATGAACAGAGAGCGCATAGAGTCCTTTATTGAGGACTTTTACAAGGATTTTTCCGGAGTGAGGTTTGACAAGTGGAACTATGAGGACGGCTGCATCCTGATAGCTGCGATGCAGCTGTACCAGGCTACAGGCAGAGAGCTTTTCAGGGACTTTGTCGTAGGCTATATGGATAAATATGTGCTGGAGGACGGGACCATACAGCATTACAAAAAAGAGGATTATAACCTGGACAATATTGCGCCGGGAAGGGCGCTGCTCTTTGCCTATGAGCAGACCGGCAGGGAGAAATTCATGAAGGCTGCGCAGGAGCTGATGGATCAGCTTTTGCACCATCCCAGGACTGCGTCAGGGAATTTCTGGCACAAGAAGATCTATCCCAATCAGGTATGGCTTGACGGTCTGTTTATGGCACAGCCCTTCTTTATGGCATTTGAAACCAAATATGGGAAAAAGGAGCATTACATAGACATTGCCAGCCAGTTTTACAATGTCCGCAAATACATGTTTGACGAGGAGGCAAAGCTTTATTATCACGGCTATGACGAATCCAGGGAGGTCTTCTGGGCGGACCCCGTGACGGGGCGCTCCAAGAATTTCTGGCTCCGGGCAACCGCGTGGTATCAGATGGCAATCGTCGATACCCTGGAGGCCATGTCCATTTCCATCTATGAGGATTACCGCGGTCTTGCCGACCTTTATGCCGAGGGAATCAAGGGGCTGCTGCGCTGTCAGGACAAGGATACCGGGCTCTTTTACCAGGTGCTGAACCTTCCCGGCGCGGAGGGCAACTATCAGGAAACCTCAGGCTCTGCCATGCTTGCGGCGTCCATTATGAAGGCGTGCCGCCAGAAGGTATTGCTGCCGGAGAAATATTGGCATGTGGGTGAGGCGATCCTGGATTCCGTCATCGAAAGAAAGCTTTCAAGGACTCCGGAGGGCTTTGAACTTAAGGACTGCTGCAGGGTCGCAGGCTTGGGACCCGCAAAGGACCACCGCAGGGACGGCAGCGTGGAGTATTATCTGTCGGAGCCCAATGTGCTCAACGATAACAAGGCGATCGCCGCACTCTTTATGGCATATGCGCAGTATCTGCTGGGCAGGCAGACCATCAGCGAGATCGCGTAATAAAAGAACGTATATCCGCTGAAGCGGACAGAGAGGTGTCAGTTTGAAGGCTCCGTTCAAATTTTGAAAATATATCCGCTGAAGCGGACAGAAAGGTGCAAATATGGATTTTCAGGTGATTTTTACCACGGCGAGAAGCTTTGTGCTTGAGCTGCTGGAGGACAATGTCTATTATAATTCCGATAAATACGAGATCGTTATTAACGGCGAGAGGTACATGGAATCGGAGAAGGTGATTCAGACCGTATACGGGCTGACACCCGATACCGCCTATCAGGTTGCCGTCAGGCGGGACGGACAGGTCTCGGAGACAAGGGAAGTGCGGACAAGGTACGAGTATGTAACGCTGAATGTCAGGGATTTCGGCGCAAAGGGAGACGGCGTTTCGGACGATACGGCGTACCTGCAGGCGGCAATTATGAGCTGCCCTCAGAACAGCCGTGTGCTTGTGCCCAGGGGTGTTTACCGATTTACCAACCTGTTTTTAAAGAGCGATCTGACCATTGAGCTGGCGGAGGGCGCGGAGCTCAAGGCAATTCCCGACAAGACCAGGCTTGCGGTGCTGCCCGGAAGAATACAGAGCTATGACGAGAAGGGCGAGTATCTCATCGCCTCATGGGAGGGCAATCCGCTGGAGAGCTTTGCCAGCATCCTCACAGGCATTCAGGTAAAGAATGTGGTCATCTGCGGCAGAGGATCCATCGACGGCAGCGCGGACTTTGACAATTGGTGGAATGTGGAAAAGAGAAAGGGAGATCCTGCCAGACCCAAGATGATGTTTCTGAACAACTGCGAAAATGTGGTTCTGCAGGGCGTCACCATAAAGAACTCCCCCTGCTGGAACATGCATCCCTGCTTTTCCAGGGATCTGCGTTTCCTTGATATTACCATTCAGTCTCCGGCGGATTCCCACAACACCGACGGAATCGACCCGGAATCCTGTGAAAATGTGGAGATCGCAGGCGTGTACTTTTCTGTGGGCGACGACTGTATTGCTATCAAGTCCGGTAAAATGTACATGGGGAAAAAGTATAAGACGCCCTCAAAGCACATTGTGGTAAGAAACTGTTATATGAATAAAGGCCATGGAGCCGTGACCATCGGAAGCGAGATTTCGGGGGGAGTGGACGACATTCAGATAAGGAACTGCGTCTTCTATCACACGGACAGAGGGCTGCGTGTCAAGACCAGGAGGGGCAGGGGCAAGGATTCCGTGCTTCGGGGCATCACCTTTGACAATATCAAAATGGAATATGTGCGCAGCGCGTTTGTTATCAACAGCTTTTATTATTGCGGAACAGACGGCAAGACAGAGTATGTGTCCTCCAAAAAGCCCCTGTCCGTGGACGAGCGTACTCCTTCCGTGAAGGATGTCCATATCCGGAATGTGGAATGCATCGGTACCCATGTGGCAGGCGTGTACTTTTACGGGCTGCCCGAGCAGAAGATCGAACAGGTAGAGATGGAAAATGTACGCATTACCTACGCCGAGGATGCAAGACCCGGTACGGCGGCGATGATGCAGGGCTGCGAAATCACCTGCAGAAAGGGGATCTTTGCCCGCAATATCAATAAGCTCACAATGAAGAACGTCGTCATTGAGGGCTGCGAGGGAGAGCCGCTGGATATTGAGGAGGTAGATGAGGTGATCCGCGGGTAAGCCTGTCAGCCGGGCATTATGTAAAATATACGACCAGCCATAGCGGCGCCGGAGAGTAAAGCTATGGCTGGTTTTGTCCGTTCTTTTATGTTGCAAATTTTTTTGTATTCATTTACAATAGAGTCAAAAAGGAGCTTAAAAAGATATAAAGAAGGAGATATAAGAGACCTATGGAAAGTCATAAAAAATGGCTCAGGGAATTGAGCAGGAACCGGAACAATAAACGGAACAGGCAAAGCGGCGGCAACAGGACCAAGGCCGTGGCAGCGGCCATGGCGGCATGTATGGTCTGGAGCATGGCGGCATGCGGCGTACAGGATAACGGGGAATCGGGAAGCGGCTCAGACCCTGCCGCCACGTCTACGCCGGAGGCGGCTGTTACGGCAGCGCCCACAGCGGAGCCTACCGCGGAACCCACGCCGGAGCCTACCCAGGACCCGTCTCAGACGGTGTACGGCGAGAATGTGCCTGTGGGTAAATACGCGCCTGCGGAGAGCTGTTCGGACAGGGCCATGGTTGCGGTGAAGTCGGAAAACGGCGTATTTGTCAGCTGGAGAAGCTATGAGGCGGATTCCGATCAGATCACCTTTACCCTGTCAAGGAACGGCCAGGATATCTATACAGGGTCTCTGACCAACTACATGGACACAGAGGGAAAATCTGGCGATACCTATAGCCTTAAGGCAAGCGAGGGAATTTCCGTAAACGGCGAGAGCACTGTCGCCTGGAATGCGGGGTATCAGGAGTTTACCCTGAAGGCGCCCGAAACCCAGGTCATGCCCGACAAGACAAAGGCAAGCTACACCGCGAATGATATGTCTGTGGGAGATTTGGACGGAGACGGCCAGCTGGAGCTGATCGTAAAGTGGTATCCCGACAATGCCAAGGACAACGCCCATAACGGTTATACAGGTACCACGATTCTCGATGCCTATGATATCGACATTGCCACCGGCAGTGCGGAGCTTATGTGGCGCATCGACCTGGGGCTGAATATCCGTTCCGGTGCCCACTATACACAGTTTCAGGTGTGGGATTACGACGGGGACGGCAAGGCGGAGCTTCTTTGTAAGACCGCGGACGGCACCACTGTCTATGACGGCAGTCTGAAGGAGACGGGACATGTGGGTGCGGTCAGCATGGCATCTCTCGACATTTCCAAGCGTCCTAAGGAACAGGAGTACGATTACAGGGCAACCGATTCGTCGGGACGTATTGTGAAGGGGCCCGAATACCTGACTGCATTCAGGGGTGATACCGGTGAAATCATAGACACGGTGGATTATATTCCCGCAAGAGGGGAGATCACAGACCCGGAAAAGGGTACATACAAGATCAGCAGCTGGGGCGATAACTATGCAAACCGCGCGGACAGATTCCTGGCGGCCACGGCATATGTGGACGACGGTACGGCATGTGCCATCTTTGCCAGAGGCTATTACGGCAGGACGGCGCTCAGCGCATGGAAGCTGGCGGACGGCAGGCTGCAGATGAAGTGGTATTTTGACGCTGCCGGCGGCTCTTATTATGCGGGGCAGGGCAACCATAACCTTTCTGTGAATGATGTGGACGGCGACGGCTACGATGAGATCATTTACGGCTCCCTGACCATGGATCATGACGGTACGCCGCTGTACACCACCAGGCTGGGGCACGGCGACGCCATGCATGTCAGCGACTGGAACGGGGACGGCAGGCTGGAGGTGCTCCAGGTACATGAGGACCCGGGCGCTATAGAAATGCACGATGCGGAGACAGGAGAGCTTCTGTGGCATTACAAAAATTCCAAGGATACCGGGCGCGGCATGGCGGCGGACATCGACCCCCGCTATCCGGGAGCGGAGGCGTGGGGAGCGGCTAACAGCGCAACCTTTGACTGCCAGGGCAATATTATCTATGCGGATGCGCGTCCCAGCATGAATTTTTCAATTTTTTGGGACGGAGACCTTCTGATGGAGCTGTTTGATTATAACAACAGCGACGCGGGCGTTCCCCAGGTACAGAAATGGGACTGGGAAAACTTAAAGAGCGATGTGCTGCTTCAGGCGGACGGTACGGCGCTGAGCAACGGAACAAAGGGAAATGCAGGCCTGGTAGCGGATATCTACGGCGACTGGCGGGAGGAGTTCATTGTCCGCTGCAGCGCGGATGCAAATAAGATACGCATTTATTCCACGGATATTCCGACGGAGCATGTGGTAACCTGCCTGCTGGAGGACAGGGCATACAGAGAGGGCGTGGCATGGCAGAACACCGCCTACAACCAGCCCGCAAATCTTTCGGTGCTCCTGAGCAAGGACGTAAAGGCGGAATAAGTAAAAAATAAAAGCACAATTTTTAAGTCCCATGGGATGGGTACACTTATCCGAAAAGGGAGTATAAAAAAGAAAGGCAGACACAGATGTACGATTTTAAGACTACAATGGATAAGCTTGTGCAGGAGGAGGTCCGGGCAGGACGGGTGAGAGGAGCCAGCGCCCTGGTGCTTCACAGGGGACGTGAGATCTATTACGGCGCCTTTGGGAAAGCGGATGCGGAGAGGGGAATTCCCATGGAGCGGGATACTATTATCCGACTGTATTCCATGACAAAGCCCGTCACGGCCGCCGCGGTTATGCTCCTTGCGGAGCGGGGTGAGCTTGACCTGTGGGACCGCGTTTCAAGGTATCTGCCCTGCTTTCGCGGGCAGAAGGTCTGGCGGGGCGGAGAGGAGGTTCCGGCAGGGCGTGAGAATACGGTCTATGATCTGTTGAACATGACCTCCGGCATCACCTATCCCGACGAAGCTCATGAACCCGGCAGGAGAATGAAGGAGATGGTTGATATGCATGTCCGCCGCAGGAGGGCTGGCGAGCGGGTGTGCACGCAGGATTTCATAAGGGGCATCGCCTCCGTCCCTCTTTGCTTCCAGCCGGGAGAAAGGTGGATGTACGGTTTTTCTGCGGATGTGCTGGGTGGAATCATTGAGGCGGTATCCGGCATGACCTTCGGAGAATTTTTGAAAAAAGAAATCTTTGAACCGCTTGAAATGGAAGACACCGGCTTCTTTGTCCCCAAGGGGAAGCAGGAGCGCCTTGCGCAGTATTACGATATGCGGGGGGATGGCAGCTTCGTGCCTCATACGGACAGCCACTTAGGCGAATATTTCGGGGAGGACAACGCCTTTGAGTCCGGCGGCGCAGGTCTGGTGTCCACCCTGGACGATTACAGCCGTTTTGCATCCATGATGACACATGGAGGCTTATATAAGGGACGGCATATTTTGGGGCGCAGGACTGTGGAATTCATGGGACAGAACCGATTGAGCGACAAGCAGCGGGTCAGTCTGGACTGGGACAGCACCAGAGGATATGGCTACGGCTGCCTGATGAGAGTTTTGACGGATCAGGGAACGGCAGGGACAACAGCGTCCCACGGAGAATTCGGCTGGGATGGCTGGACGGGCAATTATGTGACCATGAATCCCCACGAGGACCTGATTATCCTGTATTTTGTACAGCAATGCGGAGCGGATGTGCTGCCCGCCGTGAGAAGGCTGCGCATGGCAGTCTACGGGGCGCTTGAGGATTAAGACATAAAAAACGACCGGAGACAAAAGCCGGTCGTTTTAATCATCCGTGGATTCGTCGGAATCTGCCGCAACCGCCGCAGCCACACTGGAAACGACTGAAACGATAACCGCAAAAACAATTACCAGAAATCCACCTGCCAATAGAATAAACATAATGCGAAACCTCCTGCATATTCATGGGATAAGTATACCACTAAACATTAAAAATCACAACAGTAAAAATGCAGTAAAAAAATTTTTGTACTTACCGGGTCTTCGCGTTTGGAAATCAGTCTGCTTTGCGTCTGCCGCATGTGTGCATGACACCTTGCAGCTCTGCCCCGGGGCAGTCTGATTCATGTGTTGACGGATTTTGGACATACTGTAAAAAAACGAATGGGGTGAAGACAATGGATCACAAGGTATATGAATATGAATCCCTGATTTATGAAGCAGGGGAGAAAGGCGGCGCATACGTGGTTTTTCCTTACGATATCAGGAAGGAGTTCGGGCGGGGCCGGGTGAAGGTACATGCCACGTTTGACGGAGAGGAGTATGACGGCAGCATTGTGAATATGGGCGTAAAGAATGCGGACGGAAGCGTCTGCTATATTATAGGCGTGCGGAAGGATATCCGCGCGCGGATAGGCAAGCAGCCGGGGGACAGTGTCCGGGTGACTGTCAGGGAACGGGAGTAAGGGAGGAAGCGGAATATGTGGACATGTCCGAAGTGCGGGCGCTCTTTTAAAAGGCAGGGGCAGGATCATTACTGCGGGAAAGCGCCGGAAACCATAGACGAATATATTGCGGCACAGCCGGAGGTTGCCCGGCAGTACCTCAGGGCCGTGCGGGAGGCGGTCCGCGAGGCTCTGCCCGAGGCGGAGGAAAGGATTGCATGGAGCATGCCGACCTTTTGGAAGAAGCATAATATCATTCATTTTGCAGGATTTAAAAATCATGCCGGTCTGTATCCGGGACCGGAGGCGGTTCTGGAGTTTGCCGGCCGTCTTGAGGGGTATAAGACCAGTAAGGGGACAATACAGCTGCCATACGGCAGGCCGGTTCCCGTTGAATTGATCTCCGATATTGCAAAGTGGTGTTACGAGACGGGGAATCATCCCTGAAAATGGAGGAATGTACTTAATGGACAGCGAGAAAATATATCAAATGGAATTTTCCAGGGTTTACAGCCTTCTTGTCAACAAGGCAGAGAGAAAGGGCAGAACAAGGCAGGAGGTTGACGAGGTTACCCGGTGGCTTACCGGATACGGTCAGGCGGAGCTGGAGCGTATGCTGGAAACCCCGGTGACTTATGGGGATTTCTTCCGGAATGCCCCGCAGCTGAATGAAAACAGAAAGCTTATTAAGGGCGTGGTCTGTGGCGTGAGGGTGGAAGATATCAAAGAACCTCTGATGCAGGAGATACGTTATCTGGATAAGCTGGTTGACGAGCTTGCCAGAGGAAAGGCCATGGATAAGATATTGCGCAGATAAATGACCCTGGGCATAATGCGGCTCCTGGGTCGGGAGCCGCGTTTCGGGCAATGTCAGCCGGGGGGAGTTTTTCTGTACATCGCAATAAAATATAGTATCTCCGCAACAGCCGTGACAGACCAGGAAAAAATATATAGAAGATACAGCGACTGTATGGTTTGAAACCAGGCAAAAACCGTGTATATCCAAAGAATACGGAATACGCAGGAGCCCATGATAACGATTACGGTGGGCAGGACGCTTTTGCCGAGTCCCCTGGACGCCGCTATGGAACAGTCCATAAAGGCGGACACGGCGTAGGATAACGCCATGATGGACAGGCGGCTTATACCGGCTTCCACAACGGCTTGCTCGTTGGTAAAGAGGGCAAGGAAGGGATAGCGGAATACATAGATTCCAACACCGATGATCAGGCCGATAAGGAACGAATAGGTAAGGCAGACGGCAAAGCTTTTCAAAATGCGCTCTTTTTTCCGGGCGCCCAGGTTTTGTGCGATAAAGCTGGAGCACGCGGTATAAAACGCCGCCATCATATCATACACCAGAGGGTCGGCGTTTGCGGCGGCGGAGTTGCCCTCCACCATCACGTGATCGAAGGTATTTACGCTGGCCTGCACAAAAAGGTTGGCAATGGCAAACAGCCCGTTCTGAAATGCGGCGGGTATGCCGATTCTCAGTATCCGCCGCATTTTTTCGGGATACAGCCTTATGCTCCTCATACGCAGTCCAAAGCCCTCCCGGCTCCTGAACAGGACGGCCAGGATCAAAATAGCGGAAATATATTGGGAAATGACGCTGGCGGCGGCAACCCCCGCCACATCCCATCTGCATACGATAACAAAAAACAGGTTCAGCAAAACGTTGATAATGCCTGAAAACAAAAGATAATACAGCGGACGCCTGGTATCGCCCGCGGCGCTCAATACGGCGTTGCCGAAATTGTACAGTCCCAGCGCAGGCATGCCCAGCATGTATATGCGCAGATAGAGCACCGCGTCCGAGATCAATTCGCTCTTGGTATGCATTGCCCCGAGAACGGCAGGGGCAAACACAATGCCCAGCGCCATGATCAGTACGCCCATGGAGAAGCAGAGGAGGACGGAGGTGTGCACGGTCTCCTGCAGGTCCTTATTGTTTTTCGAGCCGATATGGAGCGCGGCCAGCGCATTGACCCCGCTTGCCAGCCCAATGAGAAGACCGGTAAACAGGGTGACAAGAATGCTGGTAGAGCCTACGGCTCCCAGAGCGATGGGACCTGCGAATTTGCCCACGACTGCGATATCCGACATATTGAATAACACCTGCAGAATATTGGAAAACATCAGCGGAATGCTGTAGATTAAAACCTTTTTCCATAAAGATCCGCTGCAAAGATCCATTTCGTACGTTTTCATAGTGACACCTTTTTTATTTGTTTTATTTAAGCGGGCAATGAGCCAGGCGGATGCGTCAGCATCCATTCGGCGAATGCCGCGGGGGTATTTGTCTGCCTGTAAATGACGATCATACTTATCATACACCCGATTTAAAAAAAGCAAGCCCTGTAAAGGTTTCATTCAGACATCGGAGGAAGGTATGGAGGAAAAACAGGGGGCATGCATGCAAAAAAGGGTGGTAAATAACAGGCTGTCATGGAAGTATCTTGAAGAATCCCGGAAAAGCCCGGAAAACCAATGATTGTACGGCTCAATGCGGTGCTTACTACACACTCGCGACAGAGGAGTTTAGCATTGATTGATCACATTACGCCAAAAAGCCGTCCTTGAAAACGGGACGGCTTTTTGGCGCGATATGGCTGGGAGCTGACTGTTTTGTGAGCTATGGTTACTTGCCAAGCATATTCAGGATGTAATTTTCAATCTCATCAAGGGTTGCGGCGTCGGATATGCTTTCATAAGAGCTTCTGGAAAACACCAAGCCATCTTCGGTTTCAAGAAACGCATACCGCACACCATCTGCAAAACCATAGTCGGCAATATCTTTTAATGCCAGTCTTGCTCCATTTTGCTCTCGAATAGATGTATCATCATAAATTATCGGCATAAAAATCCCGGTCATACCTGCCTGCATAGACGAAACTGTTTCGGCATCTTCTACCCAAAAGCCCTTCATAACAGGACACGGCAATAGAACAGATACGGTATCGCCTGCATTGCAAGAGCCCCGATAGACTGTTTCTACTTCAATTTCAGCAATCGCACGATAGTTTTTTTCACCGTTAAAATCAAGCTCAATGTTATTAAGGTTCAATATTCTTCCTTTGAAAATCGCTGTGTTGAAATGCGTGAACAGTTCTTCTTCTGTGAGAAAAATTAACGAGCTGCTGTCCTGCACAAAAAAAGGTTTGCTTGTGTAGCGAGCGGTTACATTACTGGAGTTGTCAGAGAGTTTTATTTGATTTTGTGCCCGGTCTGCAATAGTAGCAGCCACGGCAATGATGAAAGCAAGGCAGGCAGCAGAAGCAGCCCATTTAATATAACTGTGTTTTTTGCCGCTTTTTCTGTAGCGGACTGCCTCATCAATATACCTGTTATCAAGTTCACTCATGGCTTCAGAAAATTTCTTCGGATTCATATAAATACCTCTCTTTCTGTCAAATATTTTTTCATCTTCTCCCGGATGCGGGTCAGCCGGACGGAGATATTTTTCTCCGTAAGTCCTACGAACTGGGCTATGTCCCTGTAGCTATCCGAAAACCAATAGCGGCGCATGAAGATAACGCGGTTTTCGAGAGTTAGTGTATCTAAAAACTCTCCGATGATAAAAGCCAGCTCTTTAGCTTGAATCTCGGCTTCTACTGTGCTTGGGGCCGCTATACAGGCTTCGATTTCCTCCATAGCAATCGTGTAATGGCTGTTTCGTTTATCCGCCTCCTTTCTCCAATAAAGCTTGAGCGAAATGTTCCGAACAATTTTGCAGAGATAAGTCAGCAGCGGATTGGGCCGCGCCGGGGGAATTGCGTTCCATGCTCCTAAATAAGCGTCATTGACGCACTCCTCTGCGTCCTGTCTGTTGTTTACAATGTTGTACGAGAGGCTGTGACAAATTTTCCCGTATTTATTGTTTAGCTCCCGTATAGCCTGTTCTGAACGCTCGAAAAACATTTCTATGATTTTTTCATCATTTATCATCATACCGCCTCCCTTCCGGCTTCACCTATATACTACGGTTTTAACAGTGAATACTACATCAGATCAAGAAATTTTTAAAAAGCTTATAGCAACAAGAAAATTTGCCCTGTGTGCATGAATTCCCAAACAGGAACCTTGCAATCATAGCAATGTAGTTTTCGCTGTTTTATCAATCGTTTAATTTTAGGGATAAGCATATAAAGTAATTTAATAATTTCTAATTTACAATGAAATTATTAATAAAGGACATATTTAAATGTTTTCTGGTAAGTGTTTTTTGATTTATGCTCGTATTATATATGACCGGTCGTTAAAATGTACTGTTTGGAAAAGAGGTACCTGTTTTGAATGATAAAAAAATAATTGCAGCGGTAGGACTTGATCCGCATGATAAGAAGCATGTGGGAAGGTATTCCCTGGGTATGAAGCAGCGTTTGGGCATTGCCCAGACGATCATGGAGAACCCGGGTGGAGAACCCGGATAACCCCGCCCGGTTGACGGCGGTAGTTTTATATGTTATCTTACACTAAGAGTATTTATGCTTGTTTGAGCTGTGCCGGGCAATCCGGTGAAGCGTCTGCTGAAATCTAAGCGTTCACATATTTCGTATACAGGGTCAGTCCCATGGAGGAGCTTATTTCAGAAAGGGTGGCAAATATGGCAAAGGCGGTTTTTATACTAAAGAGCATTATATATTTTTTTAAATCGGAAAAAACGCTGTCGCTTCTCATCCTGCTGGGAATGGTTGTATGTGATACGATTTTCCTTGTCTTTGGCAATGTTTTCTGGTCCGATGCAAGAAGCAACGAATATGACATATACAAAAATAATGTGGTGACCTTTGAATTTGATTCCTTGGACATAGATCGGTTTCTGGGAATGACGGAGAGCAGGGATTATGTCACCTCCACCTTTGTCAGCTGTACGGAGCTTGACGGAGAATGCCTTCCGGCTACCATCTCGGCGTACAGCCCTCCCTTTGACGCTGCCGGGAAAAGAATAAGAATAGGACATGGGCTGACCGGCGCCGATGCGGAATGTGTGGTGAGTGACCGATACCTGCAGAGGGAGGGTCCCGTTCTTTCAGGAGGCGTGGCAGGCAGAGAGTTTCGGTTCCTGGGAACCGACTGGACCTGCGCAGGCATGATAGCGCCCAGTATGGCGGACGATTTTGACTTCCTGGTCAATATGGCGGATTTTATAGTCCGGATTAAAAATCAGGAAAATAAGATCACTGCAGGGTTCAGGTATGAAAACGGGGCTTCGCTTATGGAGATACGTAAATTTGCCGATCTCATAAAAGAGGAATTCCATGCGGACTTTGCGTCTGTCCCCTCCAGGACGGTGGGCGTGGGTTTTGGGAAATTTTTGTCGGATATGAGCGAGATGCTGGTTTTGCTGGTGACAGCTATAATAAACTATATGTTTTTATACCGCTTTCTGTTGCGGAAAAGAATGTATGCCTATGGAATCTTTAAGCTCCAGGGAATGGATAACGGTCTGGTTTTGGCGGCGCTGTGTGCAGAGCTGCTGCTTTTTCTGGCTGCCGCCTTTTCTCTGAGCCTGCTGCTTTATCTTGGTTGGACAGCGCTGTTGGGGCAGATAGGCACGGTCCTGGGGCATGGACCGGAGTTTTTGTTTTCGTTTATTATTATTGGAGCCATCAATCTGTTCTTTTTCGGGCTGGCAGCGGTTAAGCTGGTCCGCAGCTCCCCGGTGGAGCTGATAAGAGAAAGTGTGGTGGGCTGATTATGAAAAAATTATTATTGCTTGGAGCGCAGTTTAGGCTTAACCTTTTGTCCAATCTGTTTTTTATTATTCAGTGCGCCCTGGTTCTGCTGCTTGCCAATGCAACCATTTCAGGCATAGTGTATGGGGGATTTGTGGGCAGGTATTATACAAACCTTGACAAAGACAGGACATTTTTCCTGTCCTCCGCAGTCAAAAACCATGTGGGGTTTGGCGACTCGGAGGGCTTTTACCGCTTAGTGGAGGATATTTCCGCAATAAGCGGCGTGAGCGGCGTGGGGTATCAGGTGGAGGAAGCCTTTCTGACGGGCTTAAATCAGGACGTGATCGTCCACGGATTCATTCTGGGAGGGGATATGGCGGATATACAGTATCCTTTAAGTCAGGGGCGGTGGTTTGACGGCGCAGGCGCCTGCGGCGGGGAGACGCAGGTTATCCTGGGCGGGGAAATTGCCCGGCTTTATGAGACGGATGAAAGCATTACCCTGTACCGGCTTTCGGCGGCGGACCAGGGCATGCAGTATGTACCCGTGGAAGCGAGGGTCATTGGAAAAATGCGTGCGCCCAGCTTTGCCCTTTCCCTTAATTATGCGTCTACCCAGCCGGAATATACCAATATGTTTGAGCCATACCCAAGTCTTATTCTGACGGATGATCTGTCCCTTGTAAGCCGGGAGGACGTCCGGTTCCCGCTGATGTCGCTGCTGGTCTTTGCCGGGCAGGATGCGGATGTGCAGGCGGTGAAGGAGGAGCTGCGCCGTTATGGGCAGCCCTTTGACTTTCATGAGGTAGACAAGTTTTACGATGCCGCGGTTTCCTTCAGGCTGGCAAACCAGCTGCCGACAACGGGAATTATGGTTCTGGGAATTCTGTTCGGAGTGACGGGGATTACCTATCTTGGGGTTTATCAGAACATGAGGGCTATATCTGTCTACCATCTGTGCGGCATGAGCCGGAGGGGGTGCGCTTACATGAATATGGCTTTAAATGCCGTCATGCTGGCTGCCGCCCTGTCCGTTGCCGTCGTGCTGTATTTTGTCCCGGCGGTACAGGAGCACTTATTCAGACGCGCCATGTTCGGGGCATATAACCTGCTTTTTTCCGTTGCTTTTATAATTGCTGTCATGGGGATTTCTTTCTTGATAAGCTTTGGCTTTTCAAAGAAAAGCCCGGTAATGGCGCTCAGGAGGTTTGAATGATGCTGATAGAGTTAAAGGACATTGATAAAATTTACCGGAGCGGGCAGCAGTCCTATCAGGCGCTTAGCAAGGTCAGCCTGTCGGTGGAGGAGGGCGAGATGGCGGCCATCCAGGGGAAATCCGGGGCGGGCAAATCCACCCTTCTGCATATTATCGGGTGTGTCGATGCCTTTGACGGGGGCAGCTATATGCTGGACGGAATCGATGTGGGGAAGCTGAGCGACCGCCGGCTTGCCCTTATCCGCAATCAGAAGATGGGCTTCGTCATGCAGGATTTCGCGCTGGTGCCGAAGCTGTCCGTCTATGAAAACATTGCCGTGCCGCTTTACCTGAGCCCCGGAGCCGGTATCGGGAAGATACGTGACAGAGTGGAAAGGGCGGCCGCAGACGTGGGACTGACCGGTCAGCTAGGCAAGAGGGCAAACCAGCTTTCCGGCGGGCAGAAGCAGAGGGTGGCCATTGCGCGGGCGGTTGTGAATGAACCGAAAATTATTCTGGCAGACGAGCCCACGGGCGCACTTGACGCGGCTACGGCCCGCGAGATCATCGGGCTTTTAAGAAAACAGAACGAAAGGGGAATCACGGTCATCATCATTACCCATGACGATTCCGTCGCCGAGTCGTGCGGCAGGATCATCCGAATAAAAGACGGGAAAATAATATAATATTTAGTGTGTTTTGCTCTTATCCGCGCCCTTCAGCGGACCACATCCTTCATCAGATAATCGATGTACCGGGACGTTATCTCCGGCCTGGCAGTGTTGGCAACAACGGACAGGATGATTCCCGATTCACTGTTGGAAAAAATAAAGCGGTCAGTCAGGGCGGGACAGCCGTCCACGTAAATGCCTATCGGAACCGGCTGTTTCATGTCCTCAGGCTTTGTGGGATCGGGATATTCCGGGATAAAATCGTAATCGTAGGCGTTTTGTGCCGCGTTTATCTGCTCCATCACGGCATAATCTATATAATAAAAATAGGGACTGTATTTCTCCAGCTGCTCCGCGGACAGGAATCTTGTCAGATCGTAAAAGGTTCCGTTGTGTGCGTATTTCTGTATGATATTTTCGCCGGAAATTACCATGTCCATCTCTGCCGCCGAAAGGTAAACCACAAATTTCTGCGCGGACGCGATAGAGATCTGCTGCATGGAAGTAAAGTCGATGAGCATACTGGTATCGTAAATAACGGACGACTTCTCTGTGTCGACACCGGCGTATTCGGGAAAGGAGTTGCCTTCGGGCTCCTCGGAGGTTATGTCCACACCGTTGACCAGCGCGATGTATAACGCGGTGTCCTTGCGGGTCAGGAGCTGGTTTGCCAGAACCGCCACCGCTATTATGGCACAGGCCGCAACAATTACATGCCATTTATAATAATAAACAAAATAAGAGAGCTTCTCTTTGGGCGTGCCGTGCTTAAGCGCCTCTCGTTCTTCCTTGAATTCATCCATGACGGGCATAGAAGTTTCCACCTTTCGCTGTTTATTCCCGCGGGCAATGAGCCTGCCGTGCTTAAAATCAGGGGTTGGCCCGGACAGTTGACGAATGCCGCCAGGGTCAAATACCATAGCGTCCTCCGGACGTATTGTGCTTTGCTGCGTTGCAGGATTGATACCCCGCCAGCTTGCCGCGGGATGTTTGCTTCATAATCATAGGAATATGATACGGTTTTCCGAAAATATTGTCAATGCATCCTTGAAAATCAGAATCTAAAAAAAGGATAAAATGTCCCGGGTTTTAAAAAGATGCCTTGCATGTTGTTTTAAAGTGGTCTATTATATATTATGATGCGGGCGTTCTCCGGGGCTGCGGGTGCGGCCGTCCGTTATGGAGCGCTTGTTTTCTACTATAAATAAGGACAGGTATATGAGATGAGCGATACGTATGTGGAATGCCTGGTGAAGGCGAAGGCGCCCGTGTGGGGCAGATTCCTGAAAATTTTTCTGATTATGCTGACGGCTGTTTTTGCGGTGGCTATGCTTGTGATCCCCTATGCCATTCTGCTGGCGATCGGAGCCGGCTTGGGAGTTTATTTTACGGGGTATCTTACGGATGTGGAATATGAGTACCTCTATCTGGACAGGGAGCTTGTGGTGGACAAGGTTATGGCGAAGTCCAAAAGAAAGAGAATCGCCTCCTACAGCCTTGACAGGGTAGAGGCTTTTGCGCCGGTCAAAAGCTATCATCTGGATAACTTCAGAAACCGTACCGTGAAGGAAAAGGATTACAGCGTGGGCGAGGAACTGAAGCCGGACAGGAGATTTGCAATGTATTACGAGGGCGGGGAGAAGATCATTCTCAGCCCCTCCGAGGAGATGGTAAAGGCGATGAAAAACGTGGCGCCCAGAAAGATCTTTTCGGATTAAAGACGAGTAAAAAATAGAGATAAATTCACATTGACATTAATGTAAAATTTTGATAAAATCAATAAAATTTTAGTGATGATAACCCCGGAGCTTTTCTTCGGGGTTATCATTCTAAGGCAACCTGTCAATGTTACATCGGTCTTGGAGCGGAAGTGCCCGGAGGGAATTTTCGGCTGTGAACCGCGCAGACGAAAGCTCCTGCCCGGGACCGGGCGCGGAAGCTCGGAGACCGGAGCATGTTCCCGCAGGAGGGAACTCAAATTAGGAGGATTGAAAATGGCGCAGATTATCGGTGATGGCATTACTTTTGACGATGTGCTGCTTGTGCCGGCATATTCGCAGGTAGTTCCAAATCAGGTGGATTTGACCACATGGCTGACAAAGAAAATTAAACTGAACATTCCTATGATGAGCGCGGGAATGGATACCGTGACGGAGCACCGCATGGCCATCGCCATGGCGAGGCAGGGCGGAATTGGTATCATTCACAAAAACATGTCTATCGAGGCGCAGGCCGAGGAGGTAGACAAGGTAAAGCGCTCCGAGAACGGCGTCATTACGGACCCCTTTTCGCTGACTCCCGAGCATACGCTTGGGGATGCGGACGCCCTGATGGGAAAGTTCCGTATTTCCGGCGTTCCTATCACCGAGGGACGCAGGCTTGTGGGCATCATTACCAACCGTGATCTGAAGTTTGAGACAGACTTTTCAAAGAAAATCAAAGAGTCCATGACCAGCGAGGGACTGATTACCGCCCCGGAGGGGATCACCCTGGAGGAGGCGAAGCAGATCCTGGCAAAGGCCAGGAAGGAAAAGCTTCCCATTGTGGACAAGGACTTTAATCTGAAGGGGCTCATCACCATCAAGGACATAGAAAAGACCATCAAGTATCCTCTTGCGGCAAAGGATGCCCAGGGCAGGCTGCTCTGCGGCGCAGGCGTAGGCATCACGGCCAACGTGCTTGACCGTGTGGCGGCGCTGGTGGACGCAAAGGTGGACATCATCGTTCTCGACAGCGCCCACGGGCATTCACAGAACGTGCTGAACTGCCTGAAAATGGTGAAGGAGAAGTATCCCGAGCTGCAGGTGGTTGCCGGCAATGTGGCAACGGGAGAGGCGGCGCGTGCCCTGATTGAGAGCGGCGCGGATGCTGTGAAGGTGGGAATCGGTCCCGGCTCCATCTGTACCACCCGTGTGGTCGCGGGCATCGGCGTGCCTCAGATCACCGCTATCATGGACTGCTACAGCGTCGCTAAGGAGTACGGCGTGCCTGTTATCGCGGACGGAGGCATCAAGTTTTCAGGGGATATTACCAAGGCCATTGCCGCGGGCGGCAGCGTGTGCATGATGGGCAGCATGTTCGCGGGCTGCGAGGAGAGCCCCGGCGAATTTGAGTTGTTCCAGGGCAGGAAATATAAGGTATACCGCGGGATGGGTTCCATTTCGGCGATGGAGAACGGCAGTAAGGACCGCTATTTCCAGGAGAATGCAAAGAAGCTTGTCCCGGAGGGCGTGGAGGGACGTGTGGCATATAAGGGAGAGCTGGAGGACACGGTGTTCCAGCTTCTGGGAGGTCTGCGCTCCGGCATGGGCTATTGCGGCGCCCATAATATTCAGGAGCTGATGGACAACGGCAGATTTGTAAAAATTTCTGCGGCATCCCTGAAGGAGAGCCATCCCCATGACATCCATATCACCAAGGAAGCGCCGAATTACAGCGTAGACGCATAAGGGTTAAAAAAGGGGGCACACTTCATATGAAGTGCGCCTTCTTTTGCTGGAAGCCTGTATTTTAGCGGCTGTTACTCAAAACGCAGAAGGCGGATGTGACCAATTCTTTTTAGGAAAGCGCTATTGTCAGAGGGCAATTTGCCCGTTGAAAAATCAGGGAAGACGGAGGCTTTTTATTGTGCAGACAAATGTATCCCATGAATGGATCAACCGTGAGGAGCTGCAGCGGCTGCAGGAGGATTTTTGCAGGGCGACTGGGGTGTGCGCATACTGCCTGGATAAGGATATGCGCAAAATTACAGCCGTTTTCGGAACTGCGGGGCAGATACGGAAGCTGCAGGAGCTGGAGGAAAGAGGGCTTTTGAAGACTCTCCTTGAGAGGGTTGAGGAGGGTTCTCTTGAGGAACAGGCGGTGGGTGAGCCGGATGAGCACGGGGACAGGGCGGCGGCCGTTGCTGTGAAGCCGGACGGAAGCGTGGCGGTTTATTGGATCGTGCTGAGGAGCGTTTCCGGGGATAACGGCCGGGACACGGACTTCCTCCATATCCTGGACCTGCTCCGGGATACCAGCCGGATCATGCTTGGGAAAAAGACCTGCGTCTTCGGCCCGGAGGATGAGAGCCATGAAAGCCGTTTGGCGGATCAGCAGCCGGATCAGGAGAAGCAAATGTCTGCAGCCGCGCAAGTCGTGGGACTTTTGGGCAGCGGCGGGCGCATGGAAGCGGTGACGGGCAAATGGCTGGATATTGTGGCGGGGTATCTGGAGGTGGACACGGCTCTGCTCTTTCAGCTTAATCAGGAAAAAAACATGGTGGATGTGATTTCCGAGTGGTGTTCTGCGGGGACGGTCTCTTACTTTGACAGATCCAGAAACCAGAAAATGAACTATCCATGGCTTCTGTCGGACCAACCGCTGATCTACTCCTGCGACGCGCCGGAGGACGAGCATTGGAAGGCGCTGAAGGCGATGGGAGTGAAGGCTTGTATGATCTTTCCGGTCCTTTGCCTGGAGAAGGGCCGGGGCATCGTGCTCACTCTCAATCACAGGACCCGCCTGCACAGCTTTTCCCCCCGGGAGATCGCCTTTGTGGAGGATGCGGTGAAAATACTGCAAAGCATTATCTCCGGGCAGATACAGAAAAGTTTGCTTGAGGGCTCTTACCAAACGCTTGAAAATATACTGGACAATGTGGTCTGCGGCATCTATGTGACGGATCTGAGGACCAAAGAGCCGTTGTTTATGAACAAAAGGCTGCAAAGCGACTTTGCTCCGGAGCTGCGGAATAACACATTTGAAAAGCTTCTGCAGAAGGGTTTGGACAGGGGCAAAGGCGGAGGCCGCCTGGAGGTCTGCCACGAGGAAAAGGAAAGATGGTATGAGCTTGCTTTTGGAGAGATCGCGTGGATGGACGGCAGACCTGCCATGCTGTACTCCCTCTATGACATCACCGAGAGGAAGCTTTACCGGCGCAGGATGGAGCAGCAGGCAAACACGGATTTCCTGACGGGGCTTTATAACAGAATGTGCTGCGAGAGAGACCTTGCCAGGCAGATGGACGAGGCGAAGCGGACCAGGAAAACCGGGGCGCTGCTCTATCTGGACCTGGATGATTTCAAGCATATCAACGACGGGCTGGGGCATCAGTACGGGGATGCGCTGTTGAAGGCTATCTCCCATGAGCTGCAGAGGATTCGCGGAATTCAAAAAAACTGTTACAGGGTGGGGGGCGACGAGTTCATTGTTTTGATTTCCCCCCGGGAATTTGCGGAATTTGACAGGATTGTGGAGGATATCCGGCAGATCTTTGCGAAGCCCTGGTTTTTGAAGGATGCGGATTACTATTGCACTATGAGTATGGGAACCGTCACGTTTCCCGAGCTTGGGGATTCGGTGGCGGATCTGATAAAGAAGGCGGACATCGCCATGTTTGAGGCGAAGAAGGGCGGCAAAAACCGGGTGGCAGGCTACAGCGACAGGCTGGATTCCGTGTCCGGCAGACGTCTTGACATGGAGAAAAACATGCGTGACGCCACCGCGGACGGCTACCGGGAGTTCGAGATATATTATCAGCCCATTATCAACGTTCAGGGCGGACAGGGGACATGCGCGGGGGCCGAGGCGCTGATCCGATGGAACAGCACCAGGCTGGGCTTTATCCCTCCGGACGAGTTTATTCCCCTGGCGGAATATCTTGGGCTGATTAATCCCATCGGAAATTATGTGATGAAGGAGGCATGCCTTCAGTGCAGAAAGTGGAATGAGAACGGATACCCGGATTACAAGGTAAACGTGAATCTTTCCGTGGTGCAGCTGCTTCAGACGGATATGGTGGAAATCGTGGAGCGCACTCTTGAGGAGACGGGTATCCTGCCCAGGAACCTGACTTTGGAGGTAACGGAGAGTCTTGCCATCAACGACATGGGGCGCATGAAGGAGATATTGAACCGCATCAAGGCGCTGGGCGTAAGGATTGCGCTGGACGATTTCGGAACGGGGTATTCCTCGCTGAACCATATCAGAGAGATACCCTTCGATATGATAAAGGTGGACCAGAGCTTTGTGAAGGAGCTTGCGGCAGACGCCTATTCACAGTCCTTTGTGAAAATGGTGGCGGAGCTTGCGGAGACCCTGGGCGTAAGCATCTGTGTGGAGGGTATTGAGACCCCGGCGCAGTATAAGGTGGTTCAGAAGATGAAGGTAAAGTATATCCAGGGCTATTACTTCGACCGTCCCATGAAGCAGGCGGATTTTGAAGAAAAATACTGCCGTGTTACGCAGATGGCGATCTGAGGGCAGTTTTTTCCCTTGCAAAATCTGTAAAAATTGTGTAAGATAAAAACAGTGGGAACTGCATGACTGGCGGAAGTGGGAATAACCACAGGGAGTGCAGTAAAAACAAGCCGACCGCCTGGGCGCCATTTCTCTCTGGCGCCCGGGCTTTTTGTGTTTGGCGCCGCTTGAGAAACCACATGTGAAATCATGAAGGCGTCCCGGAAGCGTTTTCGTGATACGGAACATCAGTGGCAAAAGAAAAACGGCATCCGGAGGCTTGTCCGGGGATGCCAAACTTATGAGCAGGAGGATAAAGCATGCTGAATCTGGAACAGGAACTGAGAAACAATGAATATCCCGGCAGAGGAATTGTCATCGGGCGTTCCGCCGACGGGAAAAGCGCCGTCACCGCTTATTTTATCATGGGCAGGAGCTCAAACAGCCGCAACCGCGTGTTTGTAACAGAGGGGGAGGGTATCCGCACGGAAAGCTTTGATCCTTCCAAGCTGGAAGATCCCAGCCTGATTATCTATGCGCCTGTGAGGGTGTTAAAAAACCACACCATCGTTACAAACGGCGACCAGACCGATACCGTTTACGAGGGAATGAGCAGGCAGCTTACCTTTGAACAGTCCTTAAGGAGCCGGGAGTTCGAGCCGGATGCGCCTAACTATACGCCCCGTATATCCGGCGTCATGCATCTTGAGAACGGAGGGTTCGGCTATGAGATGTCCATTTTAAAGAGCAATGGAGGCGACGCCTCAAGCTGTATCAGGAACACCTTTGCCTATGAGAATCCGGCGGCGGGAGAGGGGCGCTTTATCCACACCTATATGCATGACGGCAGTCCCCTTCCCAGCTTTGAGGGAGAGCCTAAGAGAATAGCCATAGAGGGAGATATCGACAGCTTTACGGACAGGATCTGGAATGCCTTAAATCAGGACAATAAGGTTTCCCTTTTTGTAAGGTTTATCGATATTGAAAGCGGCACATACGAAACCAGGATCGTAAACAAGAATCAGTGAGCCCTCAGGCGCAGGCGCAAGCCGTCGGGTCTTGCGCCTGGATATATGAACAATCAGGAAAGGAATAAAAAACCATGACAGAGATAGAATTAAAATACGGATGCAACCCTAACCAGAAGCCTTCCAGAATCTATATGGAGGACGGAAGCGAGCTGCCGGTCACGGTGCTGAACGGCAAGCCCGGCTATATCAATTTCCTGGATGCCTTTAACGGCTGGCAGCTGGTGAAGGAATTAAAGGCGGCCACGGGGCTGCCCGCGGCGACCTCCTTCAAGCATGTTTCACCGGCCGGCGCTGCGGTGGGGCTTGCGCTGGACGAAACGCTGGCGAAGATTTATTGGGTGGAGGATCTGGGAGAGCTTTCTCCCCTTGCGTGCGCCTATGCCAGAGCCAGGGGCGCCGACAGAATGTCCTCCTTCGGAGATTTTATTGCGCTCTCTGACGTGTGCGACGGGGATACGGCCAGACTGATCAAGAGAGAGGTCTCCGACGGCGTGATCGCTCCCGGCTATACGGACGAGGCGCTGGCGCTCTTAAAGGAGAAGAAGAAGGGCAGCTATAACGTGATTCAGATCGACGAGAGCTATGCGCCTGCCCCTGCGGAGAAAAAGCAGGTGTACGGCATTACCTTTGAGCAGGGCAGAAACGAGCTGGATATAGACGGGAAACTGCTTTCCAACATTGTGACGGAGCAAAAGCAGATTCCCGAGGGCGCGCTGATCGATATGAAAATCGCGCTGATAACCTTAAAGTACACCCAGTCCAACTCCGTGTGCTATGTAAAGGGCGGGCAGGCCATTGGCATCGGCGCCGGGCAGCAGTCCCGTATTCACTGTACAAGGCTTGCGGGACAGAAGGCGGACAATTGGTTTCTGCGCCAGTCGCCTCAGGTCATGGGCTTAAAATTTGCCGACGGTCTGGGGAGAGCGGACAGGGATAATGCCATCGACGTATATATTGGCGACGAGTACATGGATGTGCTTGCAGACGGCGTATGGGAGAGGACCTTTAAAGAGAAGCCCCCCGTGTTCACCAGGGAGGAAAAAAGGGCATGGCTTGACAAAATGCAGGACGTAACTCTGGGAAGCGACGCCTTCTTCCCCTTCTCGGACAATATTGAGAGGGCCCACAAGAGCGGCGTGAAATATATTGCCCAGCCCGGAGGTTCCGTAAGGGACGACGCGGTGATTGAGTGCTGCGACAAATACGGTATGGTCATGGCGTTTACGGGAATAAGGCTGTTCCATCATTGATTTTCCGAATGCGGACAGACCGCCCTGCTGGCGGCTTTACAGGCGGGCTCTGCTTTTGCAGCTCGCTCTTGTAACTGTGCCGGAGTATATGCTATAATGTTGATTCAGAAGGACGTATTGCCATAGGAAAGGGAGGATCATATGAGTGAAACTGAGTCTAAAAATTTTATTGAGCTGATTATTGATAAAGATCTGGCAGAAGGCGCCTGCGACACGGTGCAAACCCGTTTTCCCCCGGAGCCTAACGGCTATCTGCATATCGGCCATGCAAAAAGCATTCTCTTGAATTATGGTCTGGCGCAGAAATATAACGGAAAATTCAACATGCGCTTTGACGATACGAACCCGACCAAGGAGGACGTGGAATTTGTAGAGTCCATCAAAGAGGATATACAGTGGCTGGGCGCGGACTGGGAGGACAGACTGTTTTTTGCCTCGGATTATTTCGGGCAGATGTACGAGGCGGCGGTGAAGCTGATCAAAAAGGGAAAGGCATATGTGTCTGACCTGACGGCGGGGCAGATTAAGGAGTACCGGGGGTCCCTTACCGAGCCGGGCAGGGACGACCCCTACAGCAGCCGTTCTCCGGAGGAGAGCCTGCGGCTCTTTGAGGAGATGAAGGAGGGAAGGTATGCGGACGGGGAAAAGGTGCTTCGGGCCCGCATAGATATGGCTTCCCCCAATATCAATATGCGTGATCCGGTTATTTACCGTGTGGCACACATGGCGCATCACAATACCGGAGACGCCTGGTGCATTTATCCCATGTACGATTTTGCGCACCCGATTGAGGATGCCATAGAGGGAATCACGCATTCTATCTGTACCTTGGAATTCGAGGATCACAGACCGCTTTATGACTGGGTAGTGAGGGAGCTGGAGTATCCCCGCCCGCCCAAGCAGATTGAGTTTGCGAAGCTTTATTTAAAGAATGTGGTCACCGGAAAGCGTTATATCAAGAGGCTGGTTCAGGAAGGCATTGTGGACGGGTGGGATGACCCCAGGCTGGTATCCATTGCGGCCCTTCGCCGCCGGGGCTTTACGCCGGAGTCCATCAGGATGTTTGTGGAGATGTGCGGTGTGTCCAAGGCAAATTCCACTGTGGATTATGCGGCTTTGGAGTACTGTATCCGTGAGGACCTGAAGGCGAAGGCGCCCCGCTATATGGCGGTTCTGGACCCGGTAAAGCTCATTATTGACAACTATCCGGAAGGGCAGACAGAGCTGCTTTCCGGGGTGAACAATCCCGAAAACGAATCGTTGGGAACAAGGGAGATACCCTTCGGCAGAGAGCTCTATATTGAGAGAGAGGACTTTATGGAGGAGCCTCCCAAAAAGTATTTCCGCATGTTTCCCGGCAACGAGGTGCGCCTGATGAACGCCTATTTTGTGACCTGCACGGGCTGCGTGAAGGATGCCCAGGGCAATATCACGGAGGTACACTGCACCTATGATCCTGCCTCCAAGGGCGGAAACAGCCCGGACGGAAGGAAGGTAAAGGGTACAATCCACTGGGTCTGTGCGTCCGGTGCGGTTCCGGCCAGGGTACGGTTATACGAAAATCTGATAGACGAGGCGGCAGCCAATGAGAGGGGAGCTGTCTATGATGAAAACGGGGAGCTGTATCTGAATCCCGATTCGTTAAAGGAGCTGAAAAACTGTTATCTGGAGCCTGCGTTCGGCAAAGCCGCGGCATATGACAGGTTTCAGTTTGTGAGGCAGGGCTTTTTCTGCGTGGACGCAAAGGATTCCGGACCGGATGAGCTTGTGTTTAACCGTATCGTCTCCCTGAAAAGCTCCTTTGTGCTGCCCAAGCAGCCGTCAGTCTGAGGCTGTTGGGGAGAGAAGCATCTTGTTATTCCAGGCTGCCCGTTCCGGGGCAGCTACATATTGTATATTTTAAAAGATAAGGCGTGTGTGCCGGAAAGAGAGTGTAGTGTGGGTATTTTATCAGGTTTAAAAGGGCTGGGGTTAGATAAGCTGGAAAATATGGATATCTATGGGGAGGAGGAAAAGAAAGAGACGGAGAAGCCTGCCGCGGTGGTGAACAAAATCAACGAGAAGGATCTGATCTTTGAGAAATCCTTTACCTGCCCCGTGTGTGACGGCAGCTTTTCCGCAAAGATCGTGAAATCGGGAAAGGCGAAGCTGATCGGGACCGATCAGGATCTGCGCGCCAAATATGAGGGAATCGACCCGGCGAAGTATGACGTTCTGCTCTGCCCCGACTGCGGCTATGCGGCACTGAGCCGTTATTTCCAGGGTGTCACCTCCGTGCAGGCGAAGCTGATCCGTGAAAAGGTAAGTCAGAGCGTGCATGTCAGCAGCTACGATGACGAGGTTTATTCCTATGAGCAGGCGATGGAGAGATATAAGCTTGTGCTTGTGGATGCCGTGGTTAAGAAGGCAAAGGCAAGTGAGAAGGCATATATCTGCTTAAAGAGCGCCTGGCTTCTGAGAGGATATGCCGAAAGCCTCCAGGAGGCAGGAAATCCCGATGAGAAGCTTCTGCAGGAGCTGGCACAGCAGGAGACGGAGTATCTGGAAAACGCTTACAAGGGCTTTGTGGATGCAAGACAGACGGAGGGCTTCCCCATGTGCGGCATGGATGAGGTCACCATCGATTACCTGATTGCCGCCCTGGCTGCCCGCGGCAAAAAATATGACGTGGCAGGCAAGCTTGTGGCTTCCCTTTTGACAAACAGTGCCGCAAGTGCGCGCATTAAGGAAAGGGCACGGGAATTAAAGGAACAGATTCTGGAAGACATGAAGAAGAAATAAGGACGTTTATGTACGACATGACCATCCGCCTGCAGACGGACAGTAAGAGCTGTCTGTACGAGCAGATTTACGAGTATATCAAAAAGGAAATCAGGGAGGAGAAGCTTCTTGCGGGCGAGAGGCTTCCCTCTACGCGTTCTCTGGCGGAATATCTCCAGGTGGCGCGCAGCACGGTGGATTACGCGTACAGCCAGCTTTTGAGCGAGGGCTATATTGAGGCAAGACCCTGCAGGGGATATTTTGTCTGCCCTGTGGAGGGGCTGTTTTCTCTGGACTCCTCCGGGGAGAGCCCCGGGCGCGCAAAAGGAGAAGCAGGCGGCTGTGCGGCGCTTTCGGAGGATGCCCGTCCGGGAGTGTGTAAGCCGCCGGAAAGCAGGGCGGCGAAGGTGGATTTCTCTCCTTATGATATTGATATGTCAGGCTTTCCCTTCAGCGTCTGGAAAAAGATAACGAAAAATATACTGACGGAGGCAAACGGAGAGCTGTTTGCCAGAGGGGAGGCGCAGGGTGATCTGGAGCTGCGCCGGACGATCTGCAGGTATCTTCATTCCTCCAGGGGAGTGAACTGCAGGCCGGAGCAGATTATCGTGGGCGCGGGTAACGATTACCTGCTGCTTCTGCTTGAGAAGATTCTGGGCAGGCATGTGCGGATTGCCATGGAGAACCCTACATATAAGAGATCCTATCGGATATTTCGCTCCTTTGCCTATGAGATCGTCACGGTGGACATGGACGAGGGCGGCATACAGGCACGGAAGCTGGAGCAGGAAAATGTCACAGCCGTCTATTGTATGCCCTCCCATCAGTTTCCAACAGGAATCGTCATGCCCATCGGCCGCAGGATGGAATTGCTGAAATGGGCGGACGGCGAGGAGGGACGTTATCTGATAGAGGATGATTATGACAGTGAATTCAGGTATCTTGGGAAGCCTGTCCCGGCGCTGCAGGCGTCGGATAAGTACGCGAAGGTCATCTATATAGGAACCTTCTCCAAGGCGATTGCTCCTGCGATCCGCGTGAGCTTCATGGTGCTTCCGGAAACGCTGCTGGAAAAATACCTGAGGGACTGCTCCTTTTATTCCTGCACGGTCTCGCGTATCGACCAGAGCATTTTAAACGAGTTTATCAGGGACGGCTATTTTGAGCGCCATCTGAACAAGATGCGCAAGATTTACAGGGCGAAGCACGAGCTTCTGCTGGGGGAGCTGCAGGACTTTCGGGGAGGCTTTGTTATCTCCGGGGAAAACGCAGGTCTGCATCTGCTGCTGACCTCGCGGAGCGGGACGCCGGAGAGAGCGCTTTTGGAGAAGGCCGCGTCAGAGGGGGTGCGGCTTTACGGGCTGTCTGACAGCATGACAAAAAATGCCTCTGCCAGCTCCACCGTGCTTTTAGGCTTTGGCGGTGTGACAGAGACACAGATTCTGGAAGGAATTGCAAGGCTCAAAAAGGCATGGAGCCTCGGCTGACGACCGGGTTTTTTATTCGGCTTTTTCCGGAGCCGTCAGGTCTTCCGTTTCTTCGTTAAAGAATTCCTCCACGGTTTCCTCGGCTGTTTCCGCCGTCTGGGAAAGCTGCTGGAAAAGGGGGGTAAAGCCGGGCTTCTCATCTGCGGTATCCTGAGAGGGAGAAGCGGCGGCGCTGTCCGCGGCATCGGAAGCGCTTTCCTTTTCTTCGCTGCTTTTTGTGTCGGGAGTTAAGGATACATAGCTGTGAGCGTTTTGGGGATCGGTCTTGTCTTCGGTGAAAATATCGTAATCCTCGTCCTCGGAGGCTGCCTGTGAGGCTGCTTTTTTCTGCATATAGTAGTATGCGGCAGCGGCGGCAGAGCCGACTGCAGCGGTAAGCAGAAGGATTTTTCCAAATTTTTTAGCCATAATGGGACTCCTTTCGATTGGTTATTTGTACCAATATCTTAATACTATTTTGTGGAAATGAAAAGAGAATATGTATAAATTTACGAAAAATTTAATGATTTGGCGCCGCTTCCCTTTCGGGTATGCCAGGACAAGGGAGCGGGCAACGTTCAAAGGCGGGAGTACAACGGATGAACAGCAAGTTTTTTGATCTCAAAAAAGAAAAACAGGACAGAATGATAAACGCGGCGCTGAAGGTGTTTGCGCTCCAGGGATACCGCCATGCCAGCACGGACGATATTGTCAGGGAGGCGGCAATCAGCAAGGGGCTGCTTTTTCATTATTTTGAGAGCAAGCTTGGCGTCTATCAGTTTATATATGATTACAGTGTGAGGTACATGAACCTGGAGCTGCGCTCCACCGTGGACACGGAGCAAAGGGAGCTGTTTCTGCTCATGAAGCAGATAGAGCTTGCCAAAATGCATGCTCTGAGAGGCTATCCCTATATGCAGCAATTCCTGAACCGCACCATGTCGGAGGATGTCAGCGAGGCTCTGCTTGCGGTGGAGGAAAAGCGCAGCGTTCTGGAGGAAACCTACGAGGCTCTTGGCGCCCGGATCGATTACAGCAGTCTTCCGGCAGGGGTCGACGGTGAGAAGCTTCGGAAGATGCTGGATTTTACCATAAAGGGGCTGATGACGGAGCGCTTTCAGAACGCTTCCTTTCAGCCTGAAATGCTTTATGAGGAGATCTGCGGCTATCTTGACATGGTGCGTCAGCTGGTATATCGGCAGGACGGTCAGGGGGAAGCATTCACGGTCGTGTAGTACGAAATCGTTTTAAGCGCGGCTTGTCCCAGGGGCTGTTATTTTCCTGCTTTAAAGGGCGCGTCGGCAGGATATCCGCCCTTCAGCTTCTGCATGCCGCGCTGGATGGCGTCTCTTGAGTTCTTCCAGTCCGCGTCCTTGTTGCGGTAGTCAAATTTTTCCACCAGCCAGGAGACGTCCTCCGAGATCCGGTTCATGTTGCGTTCCATCAGAGGGAGCATAACCTCGTAAAAATCGCCCTTTTCCCTTTCGGACATACGCCTGTCGGCGGCCTCGCAGACCTGCGCGAAGTGAGGCAGGCAGAAGCCCTTGCCGTCCTTTAATTTTTTTCTGAAATTATCGTCTTCCCTCCACAGGTAAAAAAAGGTGTCCATATAACGGTCGTAGGTCTCCCGGAAATGGCTGCATATGTAGCAGGAGGCTTCTTTTTCGTGTACCCACATGCCGATGGTATTGCCGCTTTCGGCATTTTTGCGCAGTTTGTCCTTGAGGGAAGTCTTGCCGGGCTTAAAATGCGCAAATTCCTTCCGCATTTCCTCTATCATTTTGCGGTAATGGGTTTTTAGTATCCAAGCGTTTCCCAGCGTATTTCCGTAGTCGAACATCTGCTTAAAATGCTTTCTGCAAAAGCCTGTCTTGTCGGTTACCTCCCGGATGTCAGCCTCCATGTAGGAGGAGCTGCTTCCCAAGACAAAGTCGATCAGGTCCTGTTCTACGCTCCTTTCCACAAAGCAGAAGGGGCATTCGTCATCCGCGTTTACGGCGTCGTTTAAGGGAATGGTATATAATTGCTCTTTCATGGTTTTTCCTCCTGATTTTGCAGGGCGCCGGCATTCTCGTTCCGCAGCGCCGCCTATGTATATTTTATATTATTTTTTACGGAATTGCTACGTTTTTGTAACGGCGGATAAAACTTTTTTAAGAAATATTTTATTGTCAAATCATCCCGTGCAGGCTACTATATATTATAGGGAGCGGGGTGAGCATGATCACATCCGCTCATTGAAGCAAAGTAGCGAAAGATGTGAGTATATGGTATTCAGCAGCATAGAATTCTTACTCTTTTTTCTTCCTCTGTTTTTGATTCTGTACGGTTTGACTCCTGATAAATATAAAAATGTGACATTGCTGTCGGGAAGCTTGGTTTTTTATGCCCTTGGAGAACCCTGGTTTGTATTTCTGCTCATGCTTTCCGTGTTTATAAATTATTTTTTTGGGCTTCATCTGGGACGAAAGGTAAAGAAAAAAGAAAAAGACAACTTACAAGAGATATTTGATCTTGACATAGAATATAATCAAAGAAAAATATATAAAAGGCGGAGGCGGCTGTTTGCGGCGGCAGTTGCCCTGAATCTGGGGCTGTTAGGCTTCTTTAAATACTGTGCGCCGGGCGATACGATTCCTCTTGGAATCAGCTTTTATACCTTCCAGATATTGTCGTACCTGATAGATCTGTTCAGGGGAGAGGAGAGGCGGGAGACATCCTTTATCAATCTGGCAACCTATATCGTTATGTTTCCGCAGCTGATCGCAGGGCCTATCGTCAATTACGGAGAGGTGCGTGAAGCCTTAAAACACAGGGAATTTACGGCGGCGGGC
>ERZ808051.509-NODE-509-length-41180-cov-4.740992_pt1 | contig 41180 bp, 41 predicted proteins | sample MGYA00380199_ERZ808051 | MGnify/ENA primary metagenome ERZ808051 (study PRJEB31490, sample SAMN06133391) | mouse gut metagenome | isolation source: J11 | host: mice | place: China: Chengdu | collected 2015-05 ... | reverse complement strand
AGAACCCATAAGACTGGCAGTCAGCGCGGCTGCCAGTTTTTGCGTGAGATAGGGCAGGATCGGAAAGCCGGCCTTGTGCACCATGCACTGGGTCTGTGCGGCGGCGCAGAAGCCGCCGAAGGAAGTCAGCCCCAGAACGGCCGGGTATAAAAGCTGCAGCGGGAGCTGCATTTCACGGAGCAGACCTAAGCCGTTTGTGACCTCCAGAAGGGGGAGCAGAGCCGAAACTCCCGGTATAATCACAGGAAGGGCCTCGAACAGCGACAGAAAGACGGAAAACAGGATGATATACCCGCCCACCTTTACAAGCGTTTCGAAGCTGTCCATGATGCAGCGGTCAATCTCCTGGAAGGACCAGGCGCTTTTGGTGAAGCCGTTTTTTTTCAGGTTATGGAACGCCTCTTTTTTATGTAAAAAGCTCTTTCTTGTAATAAAGCTGACCAGGACAGGGGAAAGTATCAGGATCAAAAGGGTTGGGATCAGGAGAGCGTCCGTTTCCAGTGTTTTCCATACCACATAATTCAGGATAAATACCGGGCTGGAATTGTTGCAGAAGGAAAGGAGATACCGGCCCTCTTCCGGGGAAATATAGCCGGCTTCGGTCAGATCCGCCGCTGTCTTGGCGCCCATGGGATAGCCGCATAAGAAGCCTGTGACCACGGCAAAGCTGCCGTTGGGAGAGACACCGAAGACATGGGTGAGGAAGGTGCCGAAGGCCGCGTTGATCAGATGCATGTTTCCGGTGACAAGCAGCAGGTTTGTGACAAGCAGAAATGGAAACAGTGTGGGAAGAATGATCTGGAACCAAAGCAGAAGCCCTTCACTTGCGCCTGCAAAAACGGCTTTTGGAGAGACAAGCATGATCAGGAATAAGAGAACGATCCCAAGTCCTTTCAGATTTCGACTCATCCGGAATCCTCCGTTTTGAATAATTGTTCATGCTCACACTGTAAGTATGAGCAGCAACGAATAATTACTAAAGATATATGAAATTGGTTGATTTTTTATGTGTGCTGTGACAAAATGGAAAAAGAGGCGCATTTGCGTGAGACGGCTGTGAACAGCAGTCCAAAAGAGGCCGGGACTCACAGCTGCTATCAAAAAAGAGACAGAAAGGGGAAAGCAACATGGCGGTATTAGAAAACATCGAGCCAAAGGAAGTATTTCATTTTTTTGAGGAGATTAGCCGGATCCCAAGGGGATCTTACAATACAAAGGGAATCAGCGATTACTGCGTGAGGTTTGCAAATGAGCGGAAGCTGGAAGTGTATCAGGACGAATGGAATAATGTGATCATCAAAAAGCCGGGAACAAAGGGATATGAAAACAGTGAGCCTATTATCATCCAGGGGCATCTGGATATGGTCTGTGAAAAAACGGAACACTCGGATCATGATTTCCTGACCGATCCGCTGGAGCTGATGGTGGAGGACGGATATGTGACGGCAAAGGATACCACACTGGGAGCGGACAACGGAATCGCTATCGCCATGGCGCTGGCAGTCTTGGACAATGAGACGTTGGAGCACCCGCCGGTGGAGGCGCTCTTTACGGTGGACGAGGAGGTCAGCATGGACGGCGCGGCCAATGTGGATCTGTCCAGGCTCCAGGGAAAGATGCTGCTTAATCTGGACTCCGAGGAGGACGACACTCTGACCGCAGGATGCGCCGGGGGCTTCCGTTTTTCCTGTGAGATCCCAGTGCAGAAGACTACCGCAAAGGGAAGCGGACTCCTGGTGGAGATCTGCGGCCTTAAGGGAGGGCATTCCGGCGTGGAGATTGATCGGCAGCGGGGCAATGCCAACAAGCTGGCGGGCCGGATGCTGTACCGTCTTGGCAGGGAGCAGGAGATTTTTCTTGTTGAGATCAGCGGCGGCACCAGAGAAAATGTGATTGCGTCCGTGAGCAAAAGCAGCATTGTTGTACAGGAACCGGAAAAAGCGATCCGGATGATCCAAGCCATGAAGGACGAATGGAGGCAGGAATTTGGCGCGGATGAGCCGGAGCTGGATATCCGGATTACGGAGCTGGGGGAAAAGGAATACACGGTATTTACTGGAGAATCCATGAAAAAAGTGGTCGGCTTCCTGGTGAACTGCCCCAACGGGGTGGATGAATACAGCCGTTCCCTGAAAGGGCTGGTAGAAACCTCCGATAATCTGGGTATAGTAGGGAACGGGGAGGAAGGTGTTCGATTCCTCGTGCTGGTGAGAAGCGGCATTTCCACCAAGCTGCAGGAACTTCAGGACCGTCTGATCTGCCTGACGGACCTGCTGGGCGGAAACTGGAATATCGACAGCGGATATCCGGCATGGACCTACAGAGAATCTTCCCGGATCCGTCCCATCGCCGCGGATGCCTTTGAAGAGGTGTTCGGAGTCCGTCCGGAGATTACAACGATCCATGCCGGACTGGAATGCGGGCTGCTCAGCGGCAAGAAGCCGGAGCTGGACTGCATTTCCTTCGGCCCGAATATGCGGGACGTACATTCCTTCAACGAACGGCTGGAGATCGCCTCGGCAGAAAAGATCTGGAATGTCCTGAAAATAATTTTAAAGAGATGTAAATAATCTGAACACTGCCTCATATAGTATAAGAAAACGAACCGGGGCAATGCGTTTTTGAAAACAAGTGATATCAGAGCAAGGATCTATTTTCGGAAGAAGCGCCGGGCAATGCGCGGGCACCGGACGGCTCACCAAATGGCCGTCCGGTATGCGCTGTACTGTATGATCCTCTGTTTTTTTCTTGTAGTGAACATACATATCCTGACCGCCAGGAGCCGGTACAGCAGACTGAATGAAGGAATCCTGTCGTCAGAAGGATACCGCAGGCAGAGGATGGATTCCGAAATGCTGGAGCATATCCGGATGTCGGAGGATCCGGGCAGAGACTTAGGTCTCTACTGGCTGGAAAATCATTTCGGACAGGAGGCTTTCCAGTATCCCTGCTCGGCGGAGACCTTTTCCAGGCTGGAAAAGATCTGGTCCGAGAAGCAGGGGTGGGAGCTGTACCGGGACGCCTGCAAAGCAGTCTGGAATGATCTGCAATATTTTCCGATACCGGTTCCGTCCAATGGAGTCCAGGCAGAGGTCACCTACGAGGATTCCTGGATGTTTGAGAGGAATTACGGAGGAAAGCGGGGGCATGAGGGGACAGATATCATGGCTTCCACAAACGAGCGGGGGCTTTACCCGGTGGTCAGCATGACGGACGGGGTCATCCAGCACAAGGGATGGCTGGAAAAGGGCGGATACCGGCTGGGGATCACGGCTCCCGGGGGCGCTTATTTTTATTATGCCCATCTGGATTCCTATGCGGATATCGAAGAAGGGGATTCCGTGAAGGCCGGCGATCTGTTGGGATTTATGGGGGATACCGGCTACAGTAAGGTGGAGGGGACTACCGGGAATTTTCCGGTACACCTGCATCTGGGGATCTATCTGGTTATAGGGGATCAGGAGATCAGCGTGAATCCATATTACCCGCTCCGATATGTGGAAGACCGCAGGGTGAAATGCGCCTACTAGTACATCATTGCATTAATTTCGAAATAATACGGGAATTACGGGAATTGCCCGCATCCAGAGAGGAATAACCATGAAATTACCAGAAGCATTTGAAGAAAAGATGCGTCTTTTGCTGCAGGAGGAATATGAAACATACCTGCAGTGCTTTGAGGAGCCGCGCCATTACGGGCTTCGAGTGAATACAAGCAAGATATCCGCGGAAGAGTTTCTAAAGATCGCTCCCTGGCCGCTGACTCCGGTGCCCTGGATACCGAACGGGTTTTACTATGACGGGGACCGGGTGCAGCCGGCAAAGCACCCGTATTATTTTGCGGGACTGTATTACCTTCAGGAGCCCAGCGCCATGACCCCTGCCAGCAGGCTTCCCGTGGAGCCGGGAGACTATGTGCTGGATGTCTGCGCGGCGCCCGGCGGAAAGGCGACGGAGCTGGGGGCAAAGCTCAATGGGACCGGGATGCTGGTGGCCAACGATATCAGCAATTCCAGGGCCAGGGGATTATTGAAAAATCTGGAACTGCTGGGAATCGGAAATGTGCTGGTGACCAGCGAGGAGCCGGGAAAGCTGGTGCCTCATTTCACGGAATTTTTTGACAAGATCCTGATCGACGCTCCCTGCTCCGGGGAAGGAATGTTCCGGAAGGAAAAGAAGATGATCAAAGCCTGGGAGGAGCATGGGCCGGAATTTTTTTCCAGGCTTCAGCGCGGTATCGTGGTTCAGGCCGCGGCCATGCTCCGGCCCGGAGGGATGCTTCTCTATTCCACCTGTACCTTTGATCCGCAGGAAAATGAACGGATCATAGAATATCTGACGCGCCAATGCCCGGAGCTTGAGATCTGTGAAATGGAAGGGTATGAGGGCTTCTGCCCCGGGCGTCCGGAATTTACGGAAAGCAAACGTCCGGAATTTGAGAAGACAGTCCGGATCTTTCCCCATAAGATGCAGGGGGAAGGGCATTTTATCGCATTATTGAGAAAAAAAGAGTCTTGGGATGATCATGCCGGAGCCCCAGGAAGAAGCGGGACGGCGGGAAAACGGAAGCTGCCGGAGGAACTGGAAGAATTTCTGGGGAGCCTGCGTCTGGAGCTGGACCGGAGACGGCTGGAGATCCGGGAGGAACGGGTCTATTATATGCCGGAAGGAATGCCGGAGCTGCGGGGCATCCGTTTCTTACGCTCCGGGCTGCTGCTGGGGGAATTGAAGAAGAACCGTTTTGAACCGGGGCAGGCACTTGCCATGTATCTGAAAAAGGAAGATTACGGAAACATTCTGGATTTTTCCGTGGAGGATGAGCGTGTGATCCGTTACCTGAAGGGGGAGACTCTGGATGTGGAGGATCTGGTTTCGCCCAGTGAAAAAGGCTGGTATCTGGTCTGTGTGGACGGATATCCGCTGGGCTTCGGAAAGCTGGCCTCCCAGGTTCTGAAAAATAAATACCTGCCGGGGTGGCGGTGGATGTCATAGATATTTTGCGGCGGGGATTTTGGATGCCATCGTATGCGGAAAAGCTGTCGGCGGCAGGTTTTTTGCGTGGAAGGGGGACAAGTATGAAGCTGCGTCTGGATAAATTTCTGGCAGACATGGGGCTGGGGACCCGGAGTGAAGTGAAGAAAGCAATCCGCAAAGGGCTGGCGCAGGTCAATGCACAGACCATACGGGAGCCGGAATATAAGGTGGATACGGAAGCGGATCAGGTGCTGTTTGGCGGACAGCCGGCGGCTTACCGGGAGTTTGAATACTATATGCTGAACAAGCCCGCAGGCGTGATCTCCGCGACTGAGGACACAAAAGAACGCTGCGTCGTGGATCTGATCGAAAGCCGGATGCGCAAAGACCTGTTTCCGGTAGGGCGTCTGGATAAGGATACGGAAGGGCTTCTGCTCATAACCAATGACGGGGATCTGGCCCATCGGCTGCTGTCTCCGAAGAAGCATGTGGACAAGGTTTATTTTGCAAGGATCCGGGGCAGAGTCACAGAGGAGGATGTGGAATGCTTCCGCCAGGGCGTTGATATCGGAGAAAAAAAACGGACCCTTCCTTCCGAACTTCGTATTCTGGAAGCCGGAGAGATCTCAGAGATTGAGCTGACCATCCGGGAGGGAAAATTCCATCAGGTCAAGCGGATGTTTCAGGCAGCCGGCAAGGAAGTGCTGTATCTGAAACGCCTGCGGATGGGGCCGCTTGTGCTGGACGAATCGCTGAAACCGGGAGAATACCGGACATTAAATACGCAGGAGATGGATATACTATGTTAAAAGAAAAAAAGGCAGTTATATTTGATATGGACGGATCTCTGGTGGATTCGATGTGGATGTGGCCGGAGGTGGACCGGGAATATATGAAGAAGCATAAGATCACCCCGCCGGAAACCTTTCATAAAGATATCGAGGGAATGAGCTATGTGCAGACGGCGCAGTATTTTCTGGATCAGTTTCCGGTTTTGGACTGTGCCGTGGAGGATATCTGCAGGGAATGGACCGAGATGACCCGGGAGCTGTACCGGACCCGTGTGCCGTTAAAGCCGGGGGCGGGGGAATTTTTGGAGCGGATGAAGCGGCGGGGAATCCTCATGGGGATCGCCACCAGCAATTCCCGGGAGCTGGCATTTACGGCTCTGGACGCCCTGCATATCCGGGATTATTTTTCTGCAGTCATTACATCCGATGAAGTACAAAACGGAAAGCCTGCCCCGGATGTCTACTTAAAAGCAGCCATGGAGATGGAGGTTCTGCCGCGGGAATGTCTGGTATTTGAGGATATTCCGAACGGGATCCGGGCCGGAAAGCGCGCGGGCATGAGTGTGTGCGCAGTCGATGATCTGTTTTCCGCCCCCTGTGAAGCCGAGAAACGAAAGCTGTCGGATTATTATATCCGGGATTACAGAGAAATCTGGGACGGAACCTATGAAATCTGCAGGAGAGCAGAAAGAGTCTGACGGAACAAAGCGTTTCACTTGCAAAACCAATGCAAGGGCTGGCTTGCCGCTTTTGCATGGTGAAGGATTGTATGGAGTAAAAAGATGGAACAGAAATTTTTACCGCTTTGCCGGGAGGATATGGAGGCGCGCGGATGGGACCAGGTGGATTTTGTCTATGTAATCGGGGATGCCTATGTGGATCATCCCTCCTTTGGACATGCCATCATCAGCCGGCTCCTGGAAAGCCGCGGCTACCGGGTGGCCATCCTGTCCCAGCCGGACTGGAAGGATGACAGAAGTATCACAGTATACGGGGAGCCAAGGCTTGCGTTTCTCGTGTCTGCGGGAAATATGGATTCCATGGTCAACCATTATGCGGTTTCCAGAAAACGGCGGGCAGCGGATGCCTATACCCCGGGCGGTGTCATGGGAAAGCGGCCGGACTACGCGGCAGTGGTCTACGGCAATCTGATCCGCAGGACCTACAAGCATACGCCCGTGATCCTGGGCGGGATCGAGGCCAGTCTTCGGCGGCTTGCGCACTATGATTACTGGTCGGACAGGCTGAAGCATTCCATCCTTCTGGATTCCGGAGCAGACATGATCTCTTACGGCATGGGGGAGCGTTCCATCGTGGAGATCGCGGAAGCTCTGGAGGCGGGCATTTCTGTCAGGGATCTGACTTATATCGAAGGAACGGTAGTCAGGACACGGAGTCTGGATTCGGTATACGACGCACTGCTTTTGCCGTCCTTTGAGGAAATGCGGCGGGATAAGCGGGAATATGCCAAAAGCTTCTATATCCAGTACTGCAATACGGATCCGTTTTCCGGAAGGCGGCTTGCGGAATCTTACCCGGGAAATGTCTATGTGGTACAGAATCCTCCGGCAAAGCCCCTGACGCAGATGGAAATGGATGATATCTACGGACTGCCTTATATGCGAACCTTTCATCCGTCCTATCAGGCACTGGGCGGCGTACCGGCTATTGAAGAGGTCCGGTTCAGCCTGACCGGCAGCCGGGGATGCTTCGGCGGCTGCAGCTTCTGTGCCCTGACCTTCCATCAGGGAAGGATCGTACAGAGCAGGAGCCGGGAATCCCTGCTGGAGGAAGCCAGACAGATGACAAAGGAAACGGATTTTAAGGGATATATCCATGATGTGGGAGGTCCCACGGCGAACTTCCGTCATCCGTCCTGCGAAAAGCAATGGGAGCTTGGCGTCTGCCCGAAGAAACAGTGTCTGTTCCCGAAGCCCTGTAAAAATCTGCAGGCGGACCACAGGGAATACGTGGACATCCTCCGTGCATTGAGAGAGCTTCCGGGAGTGAAAAAGGTCTTTATCCGGTCCGGGATCCGGTTCGATTATCTGCTTGCGGATTCGGATCCGGCTTTTTTGCGGGAGCTTTGCAGCCATCATGTGAGCGGGCAGCTAAAGGTGGCTCCCGAGCATGTGTCGGACGGGGTGCTGGAATTGATGGGAAAACCGAAGAATCAGGTATATCAGCAATTTGTGGATCGGTTTGTGAAGATGAACCGGAGGCTTCAGAAGGAGCAGTATCTGGTTCCCTATCTGATGTCCTCCCATCCGGGCTCTTCCTGGAAGGAGGCCGTGGAGCTTGCGGAATTCTGCAGGGACATGGGGTATATGCCGGAGCAGGTGCAGGATTTTTATCCCACGCCGTCCACCATATCCACCTGCATGTATTATACGGGATTGGATCCCCGGACGATGAAGCCGGTCTATGTACCGAAGAATCCTCATGAGAAGGCCATGCAGAGAGCGTTGATCCAATACCGGAATCCGGCCAATTATGACCTGGTGAAGGAAGCGCTCATCAAGGCCGGACGCACGGACCTGATCGGATTTGATCAAAAATGTCTGATTCGGCCGAAGAAGCTGTCCGGGGAGAAGGCTCAAAAGAAAGAGCCGGAAGCGAGAAGGAAAGGGAAGCGTTCGGGAAGAAAAGATCAGGAGATCAAAAGAAGGAATCCGGAAATCAAAAGAGAACATCAGGAAGGCAGGAGAGAACTTAAGAGAAGCGGAAAAAGATGAAGGGGGAGCAATCGTGCAAGGAGGCAGTCAGGTTATGAAAATTGCGGTAGTGACAGGGGCATCTTCCGGCATCGGGAGAGAATTTGTAAAGCAGATGGGACATTTTTATCGGAATCTGGATGAGATCTGGGTGATCGCCCGCAGAGGGCACAGACTCCAGGAGCTGAACCAGCTTTCCAGGGTCCCGATCCGGATTCTGGAGGGGGATCTGCTCCGGGAAGAGGTGTATGAGAAGCTGGAAAAGCTACTTCGGGAGGAAGCTCCGGATATTCGGATGCTGGTGAACGGCGCCGGCTTCGGGAAAAGCGGGACGGTGGAAGACATTCTGGAGGAAGATAAGACTGCGCAGGCGGAAATGATCGAGCTGAACTGCACCGCGCTTTCCAGGATCACATTTTGCTGCCTGCCCTGTCTTTCCAGAGGCAGCAGGATCATCCAGATGGCAAGCGCCGCTGCCTTTTCTCCCCAGCCTTCTTTTGCGGTCTATGCGGCGACCAAAGCGTACGTGCTGAGCTTTTCCAGAAGCCTGAGGGCGGAGCTGAAAAGACGGGGGATCTATGTCACCGCAGTCTGCCCGGGGCCGGTGGATACGGAATTTTTCCGGGTTTCTGGGGAACTGGACAATCCGCTGAAAAAGCTGGTGAAGGTCCGACCCCAGGGTGTGGTGAGGAAGGCTCTGCTGGACAGCCGGGCAGGAAAGGATATTTCCGTATACGGGCTGCCCATGAAGTGCGCCCACGCGGCGTCCAAGCTGCTGCCTCATCGTCTGATATTAGCTTTTATGGGAGGGAAACCATGATAAAATATGAAAAAGGAACGCCGGGTTATCTGCGCGAAAAACTAAAGATTGAGATCCTGCGTACAGTGGTATATTTTGCCATCGTAATCGCCGTATTTCTGCTGGGCTACAGCCAGACCCATTCCAAAAAGAACCTGCTGACGGTGGTCGCCGTGGTGGGATGCCTTCCCGCCTGCAAGGCGTTGGTGGGGGTCATCACGCAGATCCCTTATAAGACGGTGGATCCGGCTCTGCCTGACGAGATCGGGACAAAAGCGCCGCATTTGACGGTGATCTATGACCTGGTGGTGACAAGCACGGAGAAGATCATGCCCATCGACTGCATGGTGATCTCCCATCAAAAGGTCTACGGATATACCACCGGAAAAAAAGCGGACCTGCAGGAGACAGCGGCTTATCTGCGGAAGATGCTGCGCCAGAACGATTTTCCCGAGGTTTCTGTTAAGATGTACGACCAGTATAAGCAATTCCTCTCCATCGTGGAAGGGCTGGAGAATATCGCGGCCGTAGAAAAGGCAGATACGAAAGAAGAGGAAGGGCAGATTGCGCATGTGATCATGAATCTTTCTCTGTAGAAATGCAGATGGGGCCTTTGCTGCATGGGTGTAAAAACCAGAAACCGGTTTTTCGGACAGAACCTTGCAGGAAAGAATCGTTTTCAGGAACGGAGGAGAGACGTGCGGGAAATTCGCGTTACGGAAAATGAGGCGGGCCAGCGGCTGGACAAACTGCTGGCAAAATTTTTGAAGGAGGCACCCAAAAGCTTCCTGTATAAAATGCTTCGGAAAAAGAATATCACATTAAACGGAAAAAAGGCGTCCGGATCCGAAAAACTTTCTCAGGGAGATGCAGTAAAGCTGTTCCTTTCGGAAGAAACTATAGAAAAATTTTCGGGGAACGCGTCGGACCGCGCTCAGGGTGTACATGCAGGCAGGGCAAAGCTTTGGATATCCTCTACGAGGACACCCATGTGCTTCTGCTGAACAAGCCGGCGGGGATGCTGTCCCAGAAGGCCCGGGAGGAGGACGTATCCGCCGTGGAGCATCTGACCCGGTATCTGCTGGACACAGGCGCGTTGACAAAAGAAGAATTAAAGACTTTCCGGCCCTCGGTCTGCAACCGGCTGGACCGGAACACCAGCGGGATCCTCGCTGCCGGAAAGAGCTTGGCAGGCCTGCAGGAGCTGAGCCGCTTTTTTAAGGAGCGTTCCATTGGAAAATATTACCTCTGCCTGGTTTATGGAAAAGTAAAACAGCCGGAAGCCGTCAAAGGATATCTGGTGAAGGAGGAAAAGACAAATTATGTCCGGATAGCGGAGCATGAGATGCCGGGAGGCGTCCGGATCGAGACCGAATACCGTCCCCTTGCGTCAGGCGGGGAATGTACGCTTCTGGAAGTCCATTTGGTGACCGGAAAGCCCCACCAGATCCGCGCCCATCTCGCGTCAAAGGGGCATCCGATCCTGGGGGATTATAAGTATGGGATCCGCAGGATCAACGACATTTATCAAAAGCAGTATGGCCTGAAATCTCAGCTTCTTCATGCGTGGAGGCTTCGAATGCCGGATACGGAAGGCGCGCTGGGATATCTGTCGGGCAGAGAGTTTCAGGCGCCTCCGCCGGACTTGTTTCAGCGCATCTGCCGGGAAAAGACGGGATATTCGGAGATTTTTTGAGGAAACGGCAGAGGACGAAGATAGGTCGGCCGCTGTCACTGGGCAGCAGGCAGGAAAAGATGAAAATTATTCAGAAGGATAAAGGAGCAGGACAATATGGCGACATGGAACTCGCGCGGCCTCAGGGGATCTACCCTGGAGGATCTGATCAACCGGACAAATGAACGGTATGAGGAATGGAATCTGGCGCTGATCCAGAAGATTCCCACCCCCATTACTCCGGTACAGATCGACAAGGAACACCGGCATATCACGCTGGCATATTTTGACAAGATCAGTACAGTGGATTATATCGGGGCGGTTCAGGGGATTCCAGTCTGCTTTGATGCCAAGGAATGCTCAGTGGATACCTTCCCTCTGCAGAATGTGCATGAGCACCAGATCCGTTTTATGGAAAAGTTTGAACGCCAGGGCGGGATTTCTTTTTTATTGATCTACTACAGCGGAAAAAACAGGCTGTATTATATGAAATATGCGGAAATTCGAAGGTTCTGGGACCGCGCTCAGGAGGGAGGGCGCAAAAGTATCCGGTTTGACGAACTGAATGAGGAATATTTTATGTCACTGAAAAATAACTGCTTTGTCCCCTACCTGGACTATATTCAGAAGGATTTGGACAGCAGGGATTGACATTCGAATCGAAACTTCGTATAATGACAGAAGATTTTAGCACTGTAGCGAAGTAAAGAAAGGGTTCTATAATTATGGAACAGAAATTACATACACCGGAGGGAGTCCGGGACATTTACAGTACGGAATGCAGGAAAAAACTGGCGGTTCAGGAAAAGCTTCATGAACTGCTCCACCTGTACGGCTATCAGGACATCCAGACCCCGACGTTTGAATATTTTGACGTGTTCCGGAAGGAGATCGGGACCATCTCCTCCAGGGAATTATATAAGTTTTTTGACCGGGAGGGCAATACGCTTGCCTTGCGTCCGGATATCACACCGTCCATCGCCCGGGCTGCGGCTACGTTGTTTGAGGAGGAGGACTGTCCGCTGCGGCTGTGCTATGTGGGCAATACGTTTATCAACCATTCCAGCTATCAGGGAAGGCTCAAGGAAAACACCCAGCTTGGGGCGGAGCTGATCGGCGAGGATTCCATTGAGGCGGACGCGGAGATGCTGGCCATGGTTGTGGACGGACTGAAAAGAGCCGGGCTGACAGAATTTCAAGTGAACATCGGACATGTGAATTTTATCCGGGGGCTGATGGTAGCGGCAGGATTTACGGAAGCGCTTGCGGAGGAGATCTTTACGCTGATCAACAACCGCAATTATTTCGGAGTGGAAGAGATTCTGGACCAGGAAGACGTATCGGAGGAGATCAAAGAGGCATTTTCTGCGCTCCCGGAGCTGATGGGCGGAGCGGAGGTGCTCTCAGAGGCCGCGAGGCTTGCGCCGACTCCGGAAGCGAAGGCTGCCATTGCGCGGCTTTTAAAGATTTACCAGGTATTGATCCATTACGGCGTGGAGAAGCACATTTCCTTTGATCTGAGCATGAGCGGGAGCTACATGTACTATACAGGCATCATTTTCCGGGCCTATACGTATGGGACCGGAGATGCGGTAGTGCGGGGCGGAAGATACGACCACCTGCTGGAGAAGTTCGGCAGGCGGACGCCTTCTATCGGATTTGCCATGATCGTGGATGAACTGACCAGCGCGCTGAGCCGCCAGAAGATTACCATAGAAACCAAGCACAACAATCTGATCGTCTATACGGAGAAGACGCTGAAATGGGCGCTGTCCTTTGCGCGTGAGTTCCGGGAAAAGGGCCGCTGCATTGAGATGCTCAAGCGGGGGGCGTCGGAGAATAAGGAGAAGTTCCGGGAATATGGAACGCGCACCCAGGCGGTGAGCATGCTGTATCTGCAGGAGGACGGCACGGTGGAGCTGGTGAATTTCAGGACCGGAAAGGAAAAGACGGTTGACTACGGAAAAGAGAGGGTCACGGAATGAAGTATCTGACATTTGCGCTGACGAAAGGGAGGCTTGCGAAAAAGACTCTGGAAATGCTGGAGAAGCTGGGGATCACCTGCGAGGAGATGAAGGATAAGAGTTCCAGAAAGCTGATTTTTGTAAATGAAGAGCGGAAGCTGAAATTTTTTCTGGCCAAGGGACCGGATGTTCCGACGTATGTGGAGTACGGAGCGGCGGATATCGGCGTGGTGGGAAAGGACACCATCGTAGAGGAAGGCAGAAAGGTCCATGAGGTGCTGGATCTGGGCTTCGGGGCATGCCGGATGTGTGTCTGCGGATATCAGGAGACGGCGGAGCTTCTAAAGCACCGGGAGCTGATCCGTGTTGCGACCAAGTATCCCAACATCGCAAAGGATTATTTTTACAATAAAAAGCATCAGACCGTGGAGATCATTAAGATGAACGGATCTATCGAGCTGGCGCCCATCGTGGGGCTGTCGGAAGTGATCGTGGATATTGTGGAGACGGGATCTACATTGAAGGAAAACGGGCTGGTGGTACTGGAGGAGGTCTGCCCTCTGTCTGCCCGGATGATCGTCAATCCGGTGAGCATGCGGATGGAAAACGACAGGGTGCGGGAGCTGATCACCAGCCTGAGAAAGCTTTTACAGGAGGAACATCATGCGGATTGAGATTTTAGATGAAAATACAAAGAAACATCTACTGGAGGACCTGCTCAAACGCAGTCCCAATAGCTATGGAGAGTATGAGGCCTGTGTCCAGGAGATTCTGGACACGGTCCGGGAGAAACAGGATGAGGCTGTTTTTGACTATACCAAAAAATTTGACGGGGCGGATATCCACCCGGGGAATATCCTGGTGACAGAGGAAGAGGTGCGGGAGGCTTACGCGCAGATGGATGAAAACCTGCTGCGGATCGTCCGCAGGGCGCTGGCCAATATTGAAGCCTACCATCAGAAGCAGATGCAGTACAGTTGGTTTGACAGCAAGCCGGACGGCACTATGCTGGGGCAGAAAGTTACGGCGTTAAGGCGGGTGGGCGTCTACGTACCCGGCGGAAAGGCCGTGTATCCCTCCTCCGTGCTGATGAACGTGATGCCCGCAAAGGTGGCCGGGGTGGAAGAGATCATCATGGTGACGCCTCCGGGAAAAGACGGAAAGGTGAATCCCACCACACTGGTTGCCGCAAAAGAGGCAGGGGTGACGGCGGTCTACAAGGTGGGCGGAGCGCAGGCAGTCGCGGCGCTGGCCTACGGGACAGAGAGCATCCCAAAGGTGGATAAGATCGTGGGGCCCGGCAATATCTATGTGGCGCTGGCGAAAAAGGCGGTTTACGGACATGTCAGCATTGACTCCATTGCAGGGCCGAGCGAGATCCTTGTCCTGGCAGATGAGACGGCCAATCCCCGGTATGTGGCGGCAGACCTGTTGTCCCAGGCGGAGCACGATGAGCTGGCGTCGGCAATCCTGGTGACCACCAGCAGGGAGTTAGCAGAGCAGGTATCCCGGGAAACAGACCGGTTCATCCAGGAGCTTTCCAGGGGGGAGATCATCCAGAAGTCACTGGACAATTACGGGCATATCCTGGTGGCGGATACGATGGAGGACGCCATCGACGCGGCCAACGAGATCGCGTCGGAGCATCTGGAGATCATGACGGCGGAACCCTATCAGGTCATGACCAAGATCCGCAATGCGGGAGCCATTTTTATTGGGGAGTACAGCAGCGAACCTCTGGGAGATTATTTCGCGGGACCAAACCATATCCTGCCCACCAACGGGACGGCCAAGTTTTTCTCGCCCCTGTCGGTGGATGATTTTCTGAAAAAATCCAGTATCATTGCCTATTCCAGAGAAGCGTTGGAACAGGTGCATGAGGATATTGAGCAGTTTGCGGAAGTGGAACAGCTGACGGCTCATGCAAATTCCGTCAGGGTGCGGTTTGAAGAATAGGGCTGTGCCGCTGTTTTTAAGGGGCAGATGAGAGAGAATGGGAATTGCCGTATACAGAAAGCCTGCAGACGGCCGACTTTCTGTACAGGGCGGTATGAAAGGGGCCGGAAGAAGGAGGATTTGCGTATGAAGGAACGGATGGGAAGCTGTACGAGAAAAACAAAGGAAACAGAGATCAACCTGTCCATCAATCTGGACGGGCAGGGGAAGAACCGGATTGATACCGGAATCCCGTTTTTTGACCATATGCTGGACGGATTTGCGCGGCACGGGCTGTTTGACCTGGAGGTGCAGGTGAAGGGGGATCTGGAGGTGGACTGCCACCATACGGTGGAGGATACCGGGATCGTCCTGGGCCAGGCCATTGCCGGCGCGCTGGGAGATAAGGCGGGAATCCGGCGCTATGGAAGCTTTATCCTGCCGATGGATGAGGTTCTTGCCCTCTGTGCCGTGGATCTGTCCGGCCGTCCGTATTTTAAGATGGACGCGGAATTTACGGCGGAGCGGCTGGGTACGCTGGACACGGAAATGGTTCGGGAATTTTTTTATGCCGTTTCTTACAGCGCGGCTATGAACCTGCATCTGAAGATATTGGATGCCGGCAATAACCATCATATGGCGGAGGCGCTGTTCAAGGCGTTTGGAAAGGCGCTGGACGGGGCAGCCATGGAGGAGCCGCGGATGCAGGGCGTCTGGTCTACGAAAGGAAGCCTGTAGGAAAAAATATAGAAGGAGAACATACTATGAGTTATAAAAGGTTAACCCCATGTATCCTGATCGACGGTGCCAAGGCCGTCCGCTGGTTTGACGATAAAACCGTGATATCGGATGACGTGGTTTCCCTTGCAAAGCATTATGGAGAACGGGGGGCAGACGAGCTGATTGTGTTTGACCTGTCCAATTCGGATGAGAACCATGAAGAAGCCATTGACCTGATGAAAAAGATCAACCGGGTCATCAGCATCCCCATGGTGGCAGGCGGGAATATCCGCCGCCAGGAGGATGTAAAGAAGATTCTGTACGCCGGCGCGAAGCGGGCCCTTTTGAACCTGTCCAAGCCCGGAACCCTGAAGCTTTTAGAGGAGGCGGCCCTGCGGTACGGAAAGGAACGGATCGCCGTGTCGCTGAATGATTTTGACGCGCTGTTCAAGCACCAGCACCAGATTGAGAAATATTGTACGGAAATGATATTCATGCACAGGCTGGACCTCAATTCCGTTGTAAACATTACGGAGATCCCCTGCGTGGTGGTGACGGATACGATGGAGCAGAAGGAGATTCTCAAGATCCTGAAATCCGACGGGGTCAAGGGGGTTTCCGGCCTCTTTATCAGTCAGAAGGACATGGACTTTGACGCGTTTAAAAATGTCTGCCTGGAGGAAGGCATCCGGATGACTTCCTTTGAAAGCATTATGGATTTTGCGGAATTTAAACTAAATTCCGACGGCCTGATCCCGGTCATCGTCCAGGATTATAAGACCAATGAAGTGCTGATGATGGCATACATGAATGAAGACGCATTTGAGCATACCATCAAAACCGGTAAGATGACCTATTACAGCCGGAGCCGTCAGGAACGGTGGATCAAGGGGGAAACCTCCGGGCATTTCCAGTACGTGAAGATGCTGACCGTGGACTGCGACAAGGATACGCTGCTGGCGAAGGTGGAGCAGATCGGCGCGGCCTGCCACACCGGGAACCGGACCTGCTTTTTCCAGTCCATTGCAGGAAATGATTTTGACGCCAAGAACCCCTTACAGGTATTCGAGTCCGTGTATAAGACTATTGTGGACCGCAAGCAGAACCCAAAGGAAGGGTCCTACACCAATTATCTGTTTGAAAAGGGAATTGATAAGATACTGAAAAAAGTGGGAGAGGAAGCCACGGAGATCATCATTGCCTCCAAAAACCCCAATCCGGAAGAGATCAAGTATGAGGTCTCGGATTTTATGTACCATCTGATGGTGCTGATGGTGGAACGGGGGATCACATGGGAGGATATTACAAAGGAACTGTCAGACCGGTAAGACGGGCTGGCAGTTTCTGCCGCTTCAGAGGCGGAAACTGTGGGAAATGTATACATCCGGAAATATGCGCGGACAAAAAATGCAGACAGAAGCTGGGGGGTTTTGATCCTGTTTTGACGGTGTCACTTCATGCAGGATTCCAGAGGGGAAAAGTTCTAAATATCGGGGATTGTACATATATATTCGATACAAGTATCCGGCGGACTCAAGCCCCCGGGATACAAAGATCGAAAAACGAAAGGAAGCCTGCTATGAACGATCCCGAGGCACGCCGCAGAGAGCTTCTGCGCCAGACAAGAAAACGGTACGACGACAACCATTTTATCCCTGCGGTCCATCCCAGATACGGAAGTATTTATCATGAATTGTATGACGACCAGGAATCCGCATATCCCAGAGACACATTCCTCTTTCGGCTGACGCTTGGGATCTTGTGCTTTATCTGCTATGTCTGGATGGATTCCAGCCAGGCCGAGATCGCCAGCGTCAGCAGCGATCAGATCGTGAACCAGATTGAGAAGCAGGTGGAAATGGAGGATATACGGGAGGTTTGGAATAACCTGTAGTATTTTAGGCGGGAGTATAGAGACTACATTGGAGGAAACGGTTCAGAGCGCCCTGGCGCAGATCAAAGAAAAGCAATATGCTGCGGTGCTGACTGCAAAAGGGATCTCAGGAGAACGAATCCGCTGCTACGGCTTTGCATTTGAAGGGAAGAGGATTCTGATCGGGTAAAAGAGAATTATTCCACAAAAAACATGGAAAAATTCCCCTTAAATTGGACAAAAATATAGTTGACCAACGGTCGAAGAATGTGGTAATGTTTACTTAAATCAATTCGACCGTTGGTCGATTGTATTTTAAGCAGACGGCTGGGACATAGGAACAGCCATCTGGCAGCAACAGTGGGAAATCAAGGAGGAAAAGGATGACTTACGCAGATTTATTTTATGAGATCAAGGGGAAATTTATGGGAGCGGATGTGAGCGATATACACGAGCATCTTGCGTTTCAGTTTAACATTGAGGACGAGGAAGCCGGCGGCGCTTTCTATGTGGAGGTAAAGGACGGTGTGCTCCATGTAGAGCCCTATGAATATTATGACAGAGACGCCATGTTTATCTGTTCATCTGAGGTGCTTCTCAAGATCGCAGACGGAGAGATGGACCCCATCGCGGCATTTACGGACCAGAAGCTGCGGGTAGAGGGCAATATTGAGAAGGCGCTGCGGTTGAAGGAGATTATAGAGCTAAAGAAAGGCGCGGCGCAGGAAAAGAGTATCGCAAAAAAAGCGGCTGACAAGGTTGTGAATACCGTAGTAAAGACGGCGGTCAAGAAGGCAGCGGCGAAGGAAGCGAAGAAAAATAAATAAGACAGACACATGGGAACAGCAAAAAAAGGATGGTGAAACCATTGGGAGCATTGAAAAACATTGTAGCTGCAGCGGGAATCCTGGCTGCGGCAGGAATCGGGGAAACCGCATATTTTTATAACAGGACCATGAAGCGCGGAAACGCGAAGACCGACAGAACCATCAAGATGTCGGGGACGGACTGGGCAAAATATTATCCGCTTATGGAAAAGAGAAAGGAATATGTACTGGCGCAGACCCACAGAGATGTATCCATCACCTCTTTCGACGGGCTGAAGCTCCACGCTACATACTTTCCGGCGGTGGAAGATGGGGAAGACGGGAATATTTCCGATGTAAAGAAAGCGGTGATCTGTTTTCACGGCTATACCGGGGAAGGGCTCAGCAATCACGTAGCCATCGCGGATTATTTCCTGAAACGCGGCTATGCCATGCTGATGCCGGACGCAAGGGCCCACGGTGAGAGTGAAGGGGAATACATCGGCTTCGGATGTCTGGACCGGCAGGATGCCCTGGGCTGGATCAACTGGATGATACAGGAGCTTGGTGAGGATGTGAAGATCATGCTTCACGGCACATCCATGGGCGGCGCTACGGTGCTGATGACCAGCGGCCTGGAACTGCCGGCCAATGTGAAGGGGATTGTATCTGACTGCGGGTTTACCTCCCCCAAGGAGGTGTTCACTTATGTGCTGAACCACATGTACCATTTACCGGCATTTCCGGCAATCCAGGGAGCCGACCTGCTGAACAAAAAACTGGCGGGCTACGGCATGGACGAGTGCAACGCCAAATACGAGGTCGAAAAGGCAAAGGTACCGATCCTCTTTATCCATGGTTCGGCGGATACCTTCGTACCGTGCAGTATGTGCCATGAGATCTATGACCACTGCAGCTCTCCGAAGCGTAAGGTGATCATCGAAGGGGCGGCCCATGCAGAGAGCTATTATAAAGACATGGAGACTTATGAAAAGGCGCTGACCGAATTTACGGAAGAGATTATGTAGTAATAACCTGAGACATACCTGCATTTGTATAAAGAGACGATGCGGATATAGATTGCAGCGGTATTTGAAGCCAATGAACGGACGTTTTTGAACGTGAAAGGATAAATAAACAGAATGAAAACAAGAAAAGGTTATAAGACGTATCCACTGACGGTAGCACAGAAATTCCACAACTATTATTCCGAGTACTGCCCGGGAAAAGAGATCCTGAATGTAGGCACGAGCCTGACCATCGAGTTCGAACTGAATATAGATGAGCTGAGAAAAGCCATCTATAAGGCATACGAGCGGTGTGAGTCTATGCGTGCGCGGCTTGTCTTTGACAAGAAAGAGAAGGAATGGTATCAGTACATTGCCGACAAGGAAGACCGGGAGATCGAGTTCGTGGATTTCACCGGAAAGACCATGGAAGAGGCGGAGGCTGAGATGACGGCGTGGACGCGGGTTCCCTTTGACAAGGAAGACGAGCCGATGAATAAGGTCACCATCATCAAGACTCCGGACGGATATGAAGGGATGTATCTGGTGGGGGATCACAGATTTCTTGACGCCCAGTCGCTGATCGGGTTTATGAAAGACGTGATCGAGCTGTACTGCAACGCGAATTTTGAAGGGATTCCGTATCCGGCGGATATGCGTTCCTATACCGCGCAGATTGAGAAGGATATGGCATATGAGGCCGGCAGCAAGGCGCAGGCCAGGGACAGGGAATATTTCCGCAGGCTCATCGAAGCATCGGAACCGATTTACAACGGAATCACCGGTCCGCAGAGGCTCGAGGACGCCAGGGCGGCAACCGGGAATCCAAATCTTCGGGCAGCGCCTACCGGATCGGACAGCTTCGCGGCGGCAATCGACATCTTCCATCTGGAGGAGGAGCCGACTGCAAGGCTGATGTCTTTCTGTGAGCAGGAACACATTTCTCTGCAGTGCCTGCTTGTGATGGGAATCCGTACCTACCTGCAGAAGATCAACCAGAATGACGATGTGTCCCTGCAGGTTGCCTATGCCCGCAGAGCGACGCTACAGGAGAAGAAGTCAGGCGGTACGCGTATCCACAGCTTCCCGTTCCGAACCGTGATTTCGGAGGATCAGACATTTTTGGAGGGCATCCATGAGATCCGGGACAGACAGAATGAAGTGTTCCGCTATGTGAATTTCAATCCTACAGAGTATCTTGGATATAGAAAAGAATTATACAAAACGCCGCTGGGCATGGGATATGAGAGCATGTCACTTACCTATCAGCCGGCTACGCTGAGGGAAAAGGGACTGACCGACTTAGGCGGCATCAAGTATAAGACGAAGAGATACTGCAACGGTTATTATGCGGACGGGCTGTATCTTACAGTGATGCACAGGCCGGATGACAACGGACTGGATTTCAGCTTTGAGCATCAGACGAAAGCATATACCAGGGAGCAGTTGGAATATTTTTACTATTATTTCTGCAAGATCATGTTCAAGGGAATCGAGACACCGAACATGAAGATCGGCGATATCATCAAATTGGTGTAGTTGTTCTGCAGCATAAGAAAATTCAATACAAAAAAAGAAAGGGTGGGGAAACATGTTTGATCAGTTGACAGAGATCATCGTAAATTATGTGGAGGTTCAGAAGGAAGATATCAAGCCGGAGTCACGCTTTATCGAAGACCTTGGTTTTACGTCTTTCGACTTTATGAGCATGCTCGGTGAAATCGAAGATGAGATGGATGTTGAGATCGACCAGGAGGAAGTGGTCAATATCCGTACCGTCCAAGAAGCAGTGGATTATCTTTCAAAACTGGCGTAGGAACCTGCGGGATTTCCTTATTTGAAAAGGAGAAAGACATATGAACGAATTGCGCAGTACACTCTATGATCTGCTGGTGAAGGCAGAGGAAGCATACGGTACCCAGGATGCCGTCAGATATAAAGTAAAGGACGCTGACCAGGGAGGAAAAAAGAAGACAAAGGTGGAGGCGAAGACCTATACACAGCTTCGCCGGGACAGTGAACAGATTTCGGCAGCCCTCACCGAACTGGGGGAGCAGGGAAAGCATATCGCACTCATAGGGGCAACCTCCTATTCATGGATCACCTCCTACTACGGCATCGTGAACAGCGGCAGCGTGGCGGTTCCGCTGGACGCAAACCTTCCGGCGGAAGACCTCTGCGAATTGATTGACCGGGCGGATGTGACGACGCTGGTGTATGACGAGACCAAGGCAAATGTTGCCCGGATGGCGGCGGAGAAGTGCCCCGGGCTTACGCATCTCATCGCCATGGAAGGGGAGACTTCCGTTCCCAATGCCCTCCATCTGTGGGAGCTGGCCGCAAAGGCGCCGGAGAGGACAGATTTTGAGCCGAAGCCGGAGGATCTGGCGACCATCATGTTTACCTCCGGAACCACCGGAAAGAGCAAGGGCGTGATGCTGACCCACCGGAATCTGGCGGAAAACGCGACCGCCCAGGATATGGGATATGAACCGGGAATGGTCATCATGACCGTGCTGCCCATCCACCACGCCTACTGCCTGAGTATGGACATTCTCAAAGGGACGTCCATCGGCGCGATCATCTGTATCAACGATTCGCTTTTAAGAGTAGCCAAAAATATCAAGCTCTTTGAACCGAACATGATTCTAATGGTGCCCTTGATGGTGGAAACCCTTGCAAAAAAACTGGAAGAAGCGTCCTTTATTCCGGCCCCGCTTGTGAAGGCGAAGGTATTCGGGAAGCAGTTTCATACCGTGTGCAGCGGCGGCGCCTACTTAAATCCAGACTATATCGCCCTGTTCAAGAAGTACGGCATTACTATCCTGCAGGGCTACGGCATGACGGAGTGCGCGCCGGTGATCAGCACCAACAGCAACAGTGAGAAAAAAGACGGCTCCATCGGAAAATGCATGCCAAACTGTGAGGCGAAGATCGTAGACGAGGAGATCTGGGTAAAAGGTACCAGCGTGATGCAAGGGTACTATAAGATGCCAGAGGAGACGGCCGAGACCTTGGAGGACGGATGGCTGAAAACAGGTGACTTGGGTTACATTGATGAGGATGGTTTCCTGTTCCTGACCGGACGCAAGAAGAATCTGATCATTACGCGGAACGGGGAGAACGTATCCCCCGAGGAGATCGAGAACAAGTTAGGCGCAAACCGCCTGGTGCAGGAGGTTCTCGTGCGGGACTGCGAAGGACTGATCGAGGCGGAGATCTTCCCGGATCTGGAATATGCGTCGAAGAAGCGGATCAAGGATCTGGAGGGAGAGCTTCAGAAGATCATTGATGAGTATAATAAGACGGCTCCGCTCTATAAGCGGGTATTTAAGCTGAAAGTGCGTGACGTGGAGTTTGAAAAGAACACCACGAAGAAGATTAAGAGATTTTAGAGTGACTTACAGGGAGCCGCGGCCGGCTCCCTTTTCATATCATTGTATGCAGAAAAGCTGCCGGTGGTAGTTTTTCTGTATTGCGCAGGAATCACAAAAGACCGAAGAGGTGAATATTCTGTTAAAAAGGTCTTTTTTATGAAGTGGGTAAAAAATGCCGTTGGATATTGGTGTGAAGATATTCTGGACAGAAAATACCTTGGCCGGAAGATCGGGGCTGCCGTTCTCGATACCGGTTTGACTGTGCATCCGGATCTTGCGGGGCGTATCATAGGATTCGGAGATTTTGTAAACAGGCGGAAGCAGATCTATGACGACAGCGGGCACGGGACACATGTGGCGGGGATACTGGCCGGGAACGGAAAGCTGTCAAACGGTGTTTATGCCGGGATTGCGCCGGAGGCGTCCATACTGCCGGTAAAAGTATTGGACGATTCGGGAAACGGAATGGTGGAGTACGTGATGGAGGGAATCCGCTGGGTGCTGGCAGAGCGGAAGAAATACAATATCCGGATCGTCAATATTTCCGTGGGAACCCAGCCGGGGCTTGACAAGGCGGAGGAAGAGCGGCTTTTGAGAGGGGTGGAGGAGCTGTGGGACGCAGGGCTGGTCGTGGTGGTATCGGCGGGAAACTACGGGCCTGATCCGGGAACCGTGGCAGTACCCGGGAGCAGCCGGAAGGTGATCACGGTGGGGGCGGTGGATATTGCGGGCAGGCAGGGAGGGAAGAGCAGGGCAAAGTGGGATTATTCCGGCAGGGGCCCCACCGAGGACTGCGTCATAAAGCCGGATTTGGTGGCGCCCGGAACCTATATTACAAGCTGCAGCGTGGATTACAGACACCGGTTTCGGAAACCTTATACGGTGAAGAGCGGTACCTCCATGGCCACCCCTGTGGTATCCGGAGCCATTGCCTGCCTGCTGTCAAAATATCCGGATATGACCAACGTGGAAGTAAAATTAAAGCTGCGGGAGAGCTGCGTCCCCTCGGAACATACGCAGGGGTGGGGGATGCTGCATGTGGGGAGGCTGCTTTCGGCGGGCTGTTGACGCCCGCCTTCTTTTATGGTGATTGTTTGCGTCTGCGGTACTCACAATAACAATAAAAGTTCTGCACTGAATGGAAATTATCGGGTAGCATTCTGAGCCGATTCATGGTAAAATATGTGAGGTTAGTATTGCCAGAAAGTTTTCGAACACCGATTAAGGAACTGTTGCAGGATCAGCGTTGTATCTGGTTTGCCCCGCTGTTTTGCACCGGATCCTGAGAAAATATGTATGAGGAGGTACAAACAAATGGCATGGTATGATGAGGCGGTATTTTATCACATTTATCCGCTGGGACTGACCGGCGCGCCCAAGGAGAATCCGTATGGGGAGCCGGAGCATCGCCTGAACACGCTGATCCCCTGGATTGCCCACATCAGGGAGATCGGCTGCAACGCGCTGTATATTGGCCCTCTTTTTGAGTCTGTCGGACACGGATATGAGACGACGGATTATAAAAAGCTGGACAGCCGTCTTGGGACGAATGAGGATCTGACCGGTTTCGTGGCAGAATGTCACAGACAGGGGATCAAAGTGATACTGGACGGTGTATTTAACCACACCGGACGCGATTTTTTTGCGTTCCAGGATATCAAGAAAAACCGGGAAAATTCCGCCTACAAGGACTGGTACTGCAATGTGAATTTCTGGGGAAATAATTCCTTCAACGACGGGTTTTCCTATGAGAACTGGGGTGGTTACGACCTTCTCGTGAAGCTGAACCAGCATAACCCGGCGGTCAAGGACTATATCTGCGACGTGATCCGTTTCTGGGTCAGCGAATTTGATATTGACGGAATCCGTCTGGACGCGGCGGATGTACTGGACTTCAACTATATGCAGGCGCTCCGCCATACAGCCAATGAAGTGAAGCCGGATTTCTGGCTGATGGGCGAGGTGATCCACGGCGATTACACCCGCTGGGTCAATGAGGGAACCCTGCATTCCGTGACAAATTATAACCTGCACAAGGCGCTGTATTCCGGACACAACGAGCACAATTACTTCGAGATCGCACATACGGTAAAGCGTCTTTACGGCATGGGCGGCAACCGTCCGGACGGCTTAAAGCTCTACAATTTTGTGGATAATCATGACGTGGAGAGGATCTATACAAGGCTGAACAACAAGGCGCATTTTACGCCGGTCCATATCCTTTTGTATACGCTGCCCGGAGTTCCGTCCGTTTACTACGGTTCCGAATTTGGGATCGAGGGAAGGAAGGAACGGTTCTCAGACGATTCCCTGCGCCCTGCGCTGAATCTGTCTGATTATGCGGACGCGGCAAAGGACAATTCCTTTACACGGCTGATCGGGGCACTGGGAAGGACGAGACAGAACACTCCGGCGCTTTCTTACGGAGAGTACAATGAACTGCTGCTGACCAACCGGCAGTATGCGTTTTCCAGAAATTACAACGGACAATCCGTTGTCGTTACGGTCAATAACGACGACAGCGATTACACGATGACGGTTTCCGCAGGAAATGCAGCGGAATATATCGGGGCATTGTCCGGAGAAAAGGTATCTGTGAACGGCGGAAGAATCACGGTCAATGTAAAGGCCAATTCCGGGGAGATCTGGGTTCCTGCGGCAGAGGATGGAGCAAAGGCCGCGGCGGACGCGGGATTTACCGGGCTGGATGTGAAGGATGCCGCGGCGGAAGTGAAGCAGGCTGAAAAGAAGGCAGCTGCGGAGAAAGCGGCATCAGAGCAGAAGACTGAAGAAAAGACCGCGCAGGTGAATAAGCCTGACAAGAAGGATGCGGCAGAAACGAGGACGGAACAAAAAACTGCAGATCAGTCTGAAAAGAAAAAGCCGGCAGCTGCGGGCGGAAATGTGGCCGGAGCAGATACTGCGTATACGGAAGCATTTGAAAAAGGGAAGATCGCTGGGCTACAGGAAGCGATCCTTGCGATCATGGGAAAGAATGGCCAGATCACCGATCAGATGCGCAAGGATGTTATGGATAATGTGTATCATGACTCCCTGATCAACTGGATCAAGAGCTTCCGTTAGGATTTCGGGAGCGCAAAGCGCGGAGAAATCCGAGTACCATAATATGTAACTATTCAGAACGTAAGCAGAGGGACTGTGGTCTGCCGTTCTGAACAGTTGCGATCATATGCTGTAAAAAGCCGTTCCTGATGTATATGGGGATGGCTTTTCTAAATACCGACGTATGCAGAAAAGCTGCCGGCTGCCGGTTTCCTGTATGGCTGCGTACTGCGTCGCGAATGGAGCCGTACGATAAAGAGGAATCTGTATTTCATGTCTTGAAAACAATACAACAGGATTCTTCGATTGCTCTTCTTCTAAAAAAGGTTATAATAGGTATTGAGATGATGTGATTCGAAATAAGGGAGATTGGCCATATGATCTTTAAAGGAAAAATCGGAATCTGGTTCTGGCTGCTTTTGATCGGTGTCAATATTGCGATGGTCTATGAGGGGATTCATGGAGAAATAAAAGGCAGGGAAATACTTGCCCTGTTCTTCGCTTTTTTTCTTACGAATATCATATGTATCCCCATGGTGATCAGGAATTATGTGCAGATCGACGGGGAAAAGCTGATCTTTGCATTGGGATTCTGCAAAGACTATATGAAGATTGAAGACATCACGGAGGTATACAGGACGCATAATCCGATCGCTGCAGGCGCGCTGTCGCTGGACCGGATCGTGATAAAGGCAAAAAGACAGGAATGGATCATCGCTGTACTCGATAAAGAGCAGCTGTTCCATGAACTGAAATGGAGAAATCCAAAGATCCAGATCCGGAAATCCATGGCGGCGGGGAGGGAATGACATGTATCGGATCGCTGTATGTGATGATGACATTCAGATGCAAAGATTCCTGTGCTCTGCCATTGAGGAGGCCGGGATTGCCTGCACTGTAGAAAAATTTTCAAACGGGGCGGAGCTTCTACGCGACGAAAAGGAATATGATATTTTATTTCTGGATATCGATATGCCTGTGGTCAATGGGATGGATGCCGCCAGGCAGCTCCGCCGCAGAGACCGGAGGGCAAAGATCATCTATGTCACAGGGTATCAGGATTATATGCAGCGTTCCTTTGCGGTCCATCCCTTTTCCTTTCTTGTCAAGCCAGTGAAAAAGGAAACGATCATCCGGCAGCTTAGGGAAGCGGTTCTGTACAGCCGGGAGGAAGAGAGCGCGGACGTACTGCGGCTGGAGACCACCCAGGGGCTGGAGGAGATCGCGGTTCCGAATCTCTATTATCTGGAATACCAGAGTCGGAAGCTGCGTCTTGTGATGAAGCATGGAGAACGGATGATCCGAGGGAAAGTCTCGGAGTTTTCGGAAAGGCTGGCGTCTTACGGCTTTGCTTCTCCACACAAGAGCTTCATTGTGAATCTGTATCATGTGAAGGCAATCCGGGGATATGATATTGTGATGATGAACGGGGATCTGGTTCCGCTGTCACAGAAACGCTCCGCGGAATTCCGCGGTCTGCTGGGAAAATATCAGGCGGACAGATTAGGAAGTGTATGGAAATAGCTTATATATTCTGACTTGTCTGCATTCCGGCAGCTTCTTATGAATGGGGGGAGAAAATGAGCTGGGTAGAATCCGGGATATGGAATGGAATTTTCATGTGTATGGAGACGGCTGTGCTTACCCTGTGTACCTGGTTTTTCATGAGCCATACAGAGCAGGACCGGAGTGAAAAGAAGAAAAAGCGATGGGGGGCTGCCGTCCTGTATTGGATGGGCCTTGCGGGAATCACCTTCGGCTTTCAGAACAACGGATTTATCCATCTGCTCCTGCTGGTGTATATGGTTTTCATGACAACGCTGGCAGGAATGCGGCTGTACAACCGGGGAAGGATGTACCGGTTCTATTACTTTCTGTTTCCTGTGACCATGGTGATCGTTCGGATCTTTGTCATCTATATGGTGTTTGCTTACATGAGTTCCCGGTGGGGGAGCATGATTTTTGATTATACTCTGGCAAACACTGCGTCGGTGATCAGGCAATTGACGGAAATCCTTCTGACCGGAGCCTGGGTGGTGGTGCTGAACCGGAAGAAATACGAAAATGTGAAAGGGATGCAGTTCGCCGGACTGTTTCTGGCTCCGGCAGTCAGTATGTTTATCATCTTTTCGCTGATCTATACCGGGGATGTGTTTGTGCAGCTGTACGGAGCATTTCTGATCATACTGAATATTTTGGCGCTGGTCATTATGAATCTGTACATCTGGTATTTATTCTCTTATCAGTCAAAAAATAAGAAGCTGAGGGCAGAACTGGAGATCCGGAAAAAGCAGAGTGAGATGCAGTATCAGTATTATGAGAAAGTGGAACAGAGATACCAATCCTCCCGAAAGATGGTCCATGATATGAGAAACCATCTCCAGGCGATCGAAGCCCTGCAGGAGCAGGACGCGGACAAGGGAAAAGAGTATGTAAAGGATATGCGCCGGATGCTGGACAGACTTGGGATCGTAAACTATACGGAAAACAGGATGCTCAATATCATATTGAATGATAAGGCGGAAGAGGCGCAGAAGAGTGGGATCGGGATGGAGATCCGGATTGATGAGATCCGCCTGGAGCATATCCGGGACATGGATATGACGACCATATTTGCAAATCTGCTGGATAATGCTCTGGAAGCCGCGGAGCAGGTGGTGGGGAAACGGATGATTCAGGTGCAGGCGGATACATTTCATGATTTTACGGTGGTGAAGATCCGGAATTCGATGCCGTGCGGCAGTGCGGCGAAAGGGACGGAAAGTTCATCGGTGAAAAAGGACAGGAAAAGCCATATGGGGATCGGCCTGGAAAATGTACGGGATACTTTAGAAACATACGGGGGAGGGATGATGACGGAGATTCAGGAAGGGGAATTCGTTGTGAGTATCACCATTCCGGAATAAAAAACCAAGCAATGAAAGGAGAGGATATCTATGAAAAAGAAGATGAGCAAAATGATGGTATGCGTGTGTGTTCTGACAGGTCTGCTTTTCGGCTGCGCAGGGAGTCAGCGCCTTTCGGACAATTTTGACGAGGCGGAGGTGAAGGCCGCGGCAGAGAGCGTCATTGAAATCCTGAACAGCGGAGAGGTGGAGTTGCTTGTGGACGAACAGTGGAATGCGGTGATGAAGGGCGCGGCGGACGTGGAAATGCTGAAAAGCGAGATTGTGCCCATCGTGGAAGAACTCGGTGAGTTTGAAGGCTTTGACAAAGAAGCGGTTACCGGGAGTAAAGACCCGGATACGGAGCAGGAATTTGCAGTGGCGGTGATCAAGGCAAAATATGAGAAACGTAAGGCGCAGTTTACGATTTCATTTGATGAAGATATGAAGGTGGCAGGATTCTTTATTAAATAGTGAGGAAAGCGGTGATTATTTTGAAGGCTATCATATATTCTTGCATGGCAGTGAGTGCCGTCTTCTGGGTCATGGCGGCCGTATTTGCGGTACTGAAAGGGAAGGCCGCAATTTTGATCAGTGGGTTCAATACGATGCCGAAGGAGCAGAGAGAGCAGTACGACAGGGAGCAGATGAGCAGAGATATGCGGAATACACTTGCCCTTTGGGCAGCTGTGTCAGGCGCGGGCGGTGTACTGGCGTATCTGTTTTCATCCGCTGGCATTGCGGTTATCTCAATGATTGCGGTGCTGATCTTATTTTTTCGGGAAGTACATCTGGACGAGGAGAAGGCTTTTAGAAAATATAAGCTGAAATAGAATCCAATTTTCAGAATACTCTATATTAAGAATTATATCAGCAATGCTAAAAACCAATAAAATGAAACGTGTGATTTTGAAAAAGCGGTGGTATATCATTTTCCGCCGCTTTTTCCCATCTTTTTCAACAGAACGTCTATGTCGATCGGCTTGGTCAGAAAGTCATTCATCCCGCTTGCCAGCGCCAGGTCCCGGTCCTCCTGGAAGGTGTTGGCTGTACAGGCGTAGATCTGAATAGACTGGGCGTCTGCGCGGTCCAGATTCCGGATTTCCCGGGATGCCTCACAGCCGTCCATGACAGGCATCTGCATATCCATAAGGATGATCCCAAATTCTCCGATCTCAGATTCACGAAATAAGTCCACTGCCTCCCGGCCATTCTGGGCGTGGGCAGTCTCAAATCCTTCCATGGACAGGATTTCCAGAAGGATTTCCGCATTCAGCTCCACATCCTCGGCTACCAGGATTTTGCACGGTCCGGAGTGCTTCTGTGAATGCAGGGACTCCTTTGCGGTCCCATTTTTTTCGGTCTCCTTCAAATAGTCCGGAATCTCTTTTACAATGACGGAGGGGATCGAAACGGTGAAGGTACTTCCCGCATGCAGCTCACTTTCCACGGTGATATCGCCGCCCATGGCATTTGCCAGCAGCTTGCTGATCGGCATGCCGAGTCCGGTTCCGGTGATTCCGCTTATGTTCCGGTTCTGCTCCTGGCTGAACGTATCGAAGATCCTGCCGAGATAATCTCTGGACATTCCGATCCCTGTATCCTTACAGAGGTAAAAGGTCATGACGTGCGTATCATCGGTCTTTTCCTGACGGACGGACAGCCGTATGGATTTACCTGACGGCGTAAATTTGGCAGCGTTGCCTACGATATTCATCAGGATCTGCTTGATCCGGGTCGCGTCCCCTTCGACGCAGGGCTCGATCACATCCTTTTCCACGATAAACTCCACCCCGCGGCCCTGAATGTTGTCAGTCTGCATGGCCGCAATCTCATCGACCAGCGCATCCACCATCATCGGTTCATTGATAATATCCACCTTGCCGGCCTGGAGCTTTGACATGTCCAGGACGTCATTGACCAGGGACAGGAGATACTTTGCCGTGCTGTGTGACTTCCGAAGCCATTCCTTAATGTGCGACCGCTGGCTGTCGTCGTCAATGTGGACCATGATCAGATGATTCATACCGATCAGGCCGTTCAGAGGGGTTCGGATCTCATGGCTCATATTGGAAAGGAACTCTTTCTGGGATTTTTCCTTTTCCGAAGCACGGATCGTCTTTATCTGATACCGCATCACGATCAGGAGCATACTGAGTATCGTCAGGATACTGATGACCAGCATGATCATGCTCATGGTAAAAAATGTCCGGGTCTGCTCCCGGAATACGGCTTCGTTGACAGACATGATAAAATACAGGCGTATTTTTTCATCAAAGGGGATAAAATAAAACAGCTCTTTGTATTTTTCACCGGTGTGGGAGTGATAAAAGGCAAAGGTCTCAAGAGCCGCGAATTTTTCGGCAACCTCTTCATTTGTCAGCTCGGAATCCTCGGATTCGGACAAATGTGCAAACAGATTATTTTGTTCGTTCTCGTATACTTTTTTATTGATATCTACGATGTAATGTCCCTCCATATCGATGAGGGCGCTGTGACCGCGACTTTCGCCGCTTTTGGTAAAACAGTCGATCACCATTTTATCCTGGATGGATGAGATATCATTCATTCCGATGATCGCGCGCATCCTGATGCCGTCCACCTGAAAATCCTGCAGACGGATCCCGTAGAGTATGCTTTCCCTGTTCGGGCCGCTGCCTTCGGTGTACTCATCAAACCGGGTCACAAAGCGGTCGTTGCCATTTGCGAAATAGGTCATAAAATCCGGATATCTGGCCATGGATTCGGGAGGATAGATCTCATGTCCGTCCGTGTAGACCGTTCCATCCTCCGTCACCAGGCAGAGCCGGGCAAAGTCGCCTACGGTGCACTCCAGGTCCAGATGCTCCTGCATTTCCTCGAAGGTCCTGCAGTTGTAGCCGGCAAAACGCTCCTGGATCTCATAGAGGTCCTTCCAGCAGATCTCAATATATGCCTGAATCGTAGATTTATCGTGCTCCGCAATCTCGCTGATCTCGTTGATGATATTATCCGAGATCGTCTGATTCAGCTGATTGATATAAAAAAGTGTGATCACAGAGACAATTGCCAGTGCGGAAATCACCAGCATCGCATAAAAAATTTTTTGCTTTTTTACCATTGTTTTCCCCCCCCTGTGTCTCATCCTTATGGAACTTTGACAGGAATTGCCGGGTGGCTGAGATTCTGTTCCATCCGACAGCAATATAATCATAGCTCATTTTCCAGAAAAAATCCATACCTAATCGGACGAAGTCTGCCCGTCACGCAGTAAAGAATACCTTGCATAATATGGGGGGAGAGACTATAATAAATAAGCGGAAAGCTGCCGGGGCAGTTTTTTACGGATATCCATGTATTCGAAAGGATGATCAGCGGCAGGCTTTCTGAATTTGTGCCGTATCTGCAGAGAAAACAGGCAGATGCGCATAGTTTAGAGATAAAGAGGTATATGCAGATGATAAGAATCGGTATTTTAGGCTATGGCAATCTGGGCAGGGGTGTGGAATGTGCCGTGAAGCAGAATCCGGATATGGAGCTGGCGGCAGTCTTTACCCGCAGGGATCCGGCAGATGTAAAGATCCTGACAGAAGGTGCATGTGTGTGCGGCATATCCGAAGCGCAGGACTGGAAGGACAGGATCAATGTGATGATCCTGTGCGGCGGGAGCGCGACGGATCTTCCCGAACAGACTCCGATCTATGCGGAGCTGTTCCATGTGGTAGACAGCTTCGATACCCATGCAAGGATCCCGGAGCATTTTGCCAGGGTGGATGAGGCGGCGAAAAAAGGCGGTAAGGTGGGAATCATATCCGTGGGCTGGGATCCGGGGGTGTTCTCTCTGAACCGGCTGTATGCCAATGCGATCCTTCCGGATGGAAAGGATTATACGTTCTGGGGAAAGGGCGTCAGCCAGGGGCATTCCGACGCCATACGCAGGGTAGAGGGCGTCAGGGACGGCAAGCAGTATACGATTCCGGTAGAGGCCGCGCTGGATTCCGTGAGAAAGGGAGAGAATCCGGATCTGTCCACCCGGCAGAAGCACACGAGAGAGTGCTTCGTGGTACTGGAAGAAGGGGCGGATGCGGCGAAGGTGGAGAAAGAGATCAAAACCATGCCGAATTATTTCGCGGATTATGACACGACGGTACATTTTATCAGCCAGGAGGAACTGGAGAGAGACCACAGCGGGATTCCCCACGGCGGTTTCGTGCTGCGCAGCGGAAGGACCGGGTGGAAGTCAGAGAACAGCCATCTGATCGAATACAGCTTGAAGCTGGATTCCAACCCGGAATTTACGGCCAGTGTCCTGGCGGCATATGCCAGGGCGGCATACCGGCTTGGCTCGGAAGGCGTAAGCGGCTGCAAGACCGTGTTTGACATTGCGCCGGCTTATCTGAGTCCGAAGGACGGGGCAGCGCTGCGGGCAGAGCTTCTGTAGGAACGTCTGCCGCAAAGACAGATACAGAGTAGAAAGAGAAAAGGAGGAACGGAAAAATGACGATCGAGCGTGTAGAGAATATGGCCGGAGGAGAAGGTCATGTGATCATCAAAAAGATTCTGGGAGAAAAGGAACTGAACGGAAAATGCAGACTTTATGCGGAGGTTACTCTGGAAAAGGGCTGCTCTCTGGGATATCATGTGCATCATAACGAGAGCGAAACTTACTATATCCTTTCCGGAGAAGGGGAATACGATGATAATGGAACCCCGCGTCCGGTAAAAGCAGGGGATGTGACGTTTACGCCGGACGGCTGCGGACACGGACTGAAAAATACGGGGCTGGAAGATCTGGTATTTATGGCGCTGATCATTTTGGATTAAACGTTCTGTCCTTACGGATCAGCACCCCGTACAGCTGGAATTCGTTTTGGAATTTGAATGACCGCTGCGCTCGTCATGTTCAGAGCGCGGCGGTTTTGGCATTCAGGAGAGCAATCGCCCGGCCGTTTCGGAAGTCCGCCGAAGTATAGGAATGACAGGGGGCAAGGATATGTCAGGATTTTTCCGGCAGATCTTTACAGGCTGTATTTCCGGAACAGGCAGGAGATCACGCCCGCGGCGCACAGGCCGAACAGGACATTGTGCATGGAGCCGAATACATCCAGAGCTCCCCGGATGCCCTGGAGAGATTCGAACCGCTCCGGGATCCAGTTATTGACCAGGAAGGCGCCGTAGGAACAGATATAAATAAAAAAGAATGAGAACATCCCCCGGCCTACATCTTCTTTGTAATATCCGGTCTCGTCATACACGCGCACCCTTGTCATGGCCCAGAGCGCGGAGAACAGCTCAAATAGGATGAAGAAAGCGGCTACGGCAAAATAGGATGCCAGGACCAGGGTATAATTCTGAGAGACCACTGCATTTTCAATGTCGCCGTAGGGCGCGCTCCCCCGGAAAAAATTATAGGCCATAAATCCGGTGATGGCCAGAATCAGGATCACCGACAGGTTCCGGAAAATAGTCTGGGAGATCCGGTACACGGTCCTTCCACCTTTTTTGATGGGGGCGGCAATGGGAGTCTGTCCGCTTCTTTTCCGCCTGGCATGGGACAGACGGACAGGCTCCCGATACTCACTTCGGCTGCCGCGCCTCCGGCCGTTTCCGGGTCTGTCATAATCGTCATCCTCATAATCATAATCATCCCTGCCGTCATAATAACCGTCATATCCATCATCCGGATCCTCAATGGACAGGTCGTAACGTCTGCTGTCCCTGACACGGGGCATGGGCTGCGTCATGGTCTCTGTCCTTACGCCGCTGCGGGAATCTTCGTCACTTTCCGGATTCACTTTATATTTGGAGGAGATATCTTCCTCATAGGTAACTTCAAAATCATCACTGAACTCATAAGCGCTTTTTGGGGGCTTACGCATAAGATCACTCCTTTTTCATTGTTTTTAGAAAGCTCTGCCAGGATGAGACATATCTTATCACACGGCAGATGGATTTTCCAATGTTTTTTATTTTAAATCCTTTTTCGGGCAAAATCAATCTTTCCAGAAAAAACGTCCTGAATTTTTCAGATAGTTCCATCATGAAGCATTGACCTGAGACTCCGATAGACGTATAATAATAGCGCAGGCGCAGCGATTTGGAACAGCGGGCCTTAAGTCTGTCTGCTTGTCGCGGCAATGACGCAAAAAACAGAAAAGGAGTGGAATTATGGCAATTTTAGTAGCAGGAGGAGCAGGATACATTGGAAGTCATACCTGTGTGGAGCTCTTGAACAGAGGTTATGAAGTTGTAGTGATTGACAACCTTTACAATTCCAGCGAAGTCGCTTTGGAGCGTGTGAAGGAGATTACGGGAAAGTCATTGAAATTCTATAAAGGTGATATATTGAGCCGGGAAGACCTGGAGAAGATTTTTGATAACGTGGAGATTGAGGCTGTGATCAATTTCGCAGGGCTCAAAGCAGTCGGAGAATCTGTGGCCAAGCCATGGGAATATTATCATAATAATATCAGCGGAACATTGATCCTGTGCGATGTGATGAGAAATCATGGCTGCAAAAATATGATCTTCAGTTCTTCCGCGACCGTATACGGAGACCCGGCGGAGATCCCGATCACGGAGAAATGCCCGAAGGGACAGATCACCAATCCGTACGGACAGACGAAGGGGATGCTGGAACAGATCCTGACAGACCTGCACGTAGGGGATCCGGAGTGGAATGTCATGCTGCTCCGTTACTTCAATCCGATCGGGGCCCATGAGTCCGGACGGATCGGAGAGGACCCGAAGGGGATCCCGAACAACCTGGTTCCCTATATTGCCCAGGTTGCGGTCGGCAAGCTGAAATGTCTGGGTGTCTTCGGGGACGATTATGATACCCATGACGGAACCGGAGTCCGTGACTACATCCATGTAGTGGACCTGGCAGTGGGTCATGTAAAGGCAATCGAGAGAATGCGGACAGAGGAAGGCAAGGGCGTTCATATCTACAATCTTGGGACAGGCGTCGGCTACAGCGTGCTGGATGTGGTGAAGGCATATGAAAAGGCATGCGGCAAAGAGATCCCCTATGAGATCAAGCCGCGCCGGGCAGGAGATATCGCGATGTGCTACTGCGACGCAACGAAGGCAAAGGAGGAACTGGGCTGGGTTGCGGAACGCGGCGTGGAAGAGATGTGCGCGGATTCCTGGAGATGGCAGTCCAACAACCCGGACGGCTACAGAAGCTGATAAAAGATTTTCGTTCACACGATTCTGAGCGGCAGGATGGATCTGGAAAATCATTTTTATATATTGACAAGCGTTTCCAAACTTGTTATGATAGAAAAACAGAACGCACTCTGTTTTTGCGGAAGAGTGATACCCGAAGGGCATCCCATAACGCATGTCCCTGCGGGACGGGCGGATTTCGTCCGATCAGGTATAGAAAGTGAGATAGTGTATGAGAAGACAGGTATACTCTCTGCTGGTGGATAATAACCCGGGTGTCCTGAGCAGGATTGCGGGATTGTTCAGTCGGCGGGGCTACAGTATTGACAGTATAACGGCAGGGATGACGGCGGATTCCAGGTTTACCAGGATCACGGTCGTATCATCGGGGGATGAGCTGATCCTCTCCCAGATCGAGAAGCAGGTACGTAAACTGGAGGATGTCCGGGAGATCAAGCTCCTCAAGGATGACGAGGCAGTGTACCGGGAACTGATCATGGTGAAGGTGCGCGCGGACGCGAAGCAGCGTCCGGAGGTGCTCTCCATTGCGGATATTTTCCGGGCGAAGATTGTGGATGTGGAGCCGGAGTCCATGATGATCGAGCTTACCGGGGACCAGTCCAAGCTGGAGGCTTTTTTAAACCTGCTGGACGGATATGAAATCCTGGAGCTTGCCAGGACCGGAATCACGGGATTGTCCAGAGGGATCAAGGACGTTACATATCTGGAGTGAATCACGGATTCGATAAGGGATTCAGCTGTAACCGGATAGCTAAAGGCTCAATAAGCCTTTAACTTATATATTACTCACGGCCGATGAGATTGGCCGGCAGAAGAAACAGGAGGAATTTCAAAATGTCAGCAAAAATTTATTATCAGGAAGACTGCAATCTTTCCATGCTGGAAGGAAAGACCATTGCCATCATCGGATATGGCAGCCAGGGCCATGCACATGCCCTGAACCTGAAGGAATCCGGATGCCATGTCATCATCGGACTTTATGAAGGAAGCAGATCCTGGTCTAAGGCAGTGGAGCAGGGATTTGAAGTGTTTACCGCGGCAGAGGCGGCGAAGCAGGCCGATATCATCATGATCCTGATCAATGATGAGAAGCAGGCTGCCATGTACAAGAAGGACATTGAGCCGAATCTGGAAGAGGGGAACATGCTCATGTTTGCTCACGGATTCAATATTCATTTCGGACAGATCGTACCCCCGAAGAACGTGGACGTGACCATGATCGCTCCGAAGGGACCGGGACATACGGTAAGAAGCGAATATCAGGTTGGAAAGGGCGTTCCCTGTCTGGTTGCGGTAGAGCAGGACGCGACCGGCAAGGCACTGGATAAAGCGCTTGCTTATGCGGCAGGTATCGGCGGAGCAAGGGCAGGCGTACTGGAGACGACCTTCAGGACAGAGACAGAGACAGACCTGTTCGGCGAGCAGGCAGTACTTTGCGGCGGTGTGTGCGCGCTGATGCAGGCAGGCTTTGAGACATTGGTGGAAGCTGGATATGATCCGAGAAATGCCTACTTCGAATGTATCCATGAGATGAAGCTGATCGTGGATCTGATCTATCAGTCCGGTTTTGCGGGAATGAGATATTCGATCTCCAACACTGCGGAGTACGGTGATTATATCACAGGTCCGAAGATCATCACAGATGAGACCAAGAAGACTATGAAGAAGATCCTGGCAGACATCCAGAGCGGCGCGTTTGCGAAGGACTTCCTGCTGGATATGTCCGAAGCAGGCGGACAGGCTCACTTCAAGGCAATGCGGAAGCTGGCTTCCGAGCATCCGTCGGAGAAGATCGGGGAAGAGATCCGCAAGCTCTACAGCTGGAGTGATGAGGACAAGCTGATCAACAACTAATAGAGAATGAATCTATAAAAGAACAGTAGACCAGTCGTGGGCTGCTGTTCTTTTATAGATCAGGATAATTCTCTGAATTTTCCATAGAATAAAAAAGACATACGCCATGACGGAAGCGTATGCCTTTTTATTTCAATAAATATCTATTCTTAAGCAATGCCGTTGACAGCCTTGGTCAGACGGGAGATCTTTCTGGAAACGGTGTTCTTATGATATACACCCTTTGTCCCAGCTTTAGAAATCTCAACGATGGCAGCCTTCAAAGCTGTCTTAGCTGTCTCAGCGTCCTTCTGCTCGATCGCGGTCTCAACCTTCTTGACAGCAGTCTTCACTCTGGACTTGATCGCTTTATTTCTGGCAGCCTTAGTCTCGTTTACCAAAATCCTCTTCTTAGCAGATTTAATATTAGCCAACCTGTACACCTCCAAATCACATAATAATCAAAATGCAGTTACACTTCACAAACTGTGAATGATAACAAAATGCAGACAGATCATAAAATCTGCCTGAAAATGACTCCGTTGGATTCGGACACGGACGTACCAACGGAACATACTCACTTATTTTATGCCAACTGTCAAAAGATGTCAATACATATTTCTCAAAATATTGTAAAAACTACATACTATTCGCAGTCTTATAAGAATAAGTAGAGTGAGGGAAAGAACATGTTGGAGAAATATAGTGTGCGTACAGATCTTGCGCTGGAGGAGAAGGAACGGTTTGAATCAGACAATGTGGAGATTTCCGGAGTGGTATTGGAGGAAGAATACGACAAGGAACGGGAGATCCGGATCACCCGTGTGAAGGTGGAGACGGAAAACGGGGCCAAGACCATGGGGAAGCCGGTGGGCGTCTACCTGACCATGGAAGCGCCCAATATGGCAGTGCCGGACGAGGATTACCACAGGGAAGTGTCGGTCAAGCTTTCCGAATATATCGAGGAGCTGATCCGGGGCAGGTCGCTGGATACGGACGATCTGTCCGTCCTCGTAGTAGGTCTGGGAAACCGGCAGGTAACGCCGGACGCGCTGGGGCCGTATGTGGCGGATAACCTGTGCGTGACCCGGCATATTGTGAAGGAATATGGAAAATACGCTATGGGGATGGAGCATGCCCGTCTGGTCAGCGCCATCGTACCCGGTGTCATGGGGCAGACAGGAATGGAAACTCTGGAAATTGTAAAAGGGGTGGTAGACGAGACGAAACCTGATCTGGTGATCGCCATCGACGCGCTGGCGGCGAGAAATACCAGAAGACTGAATCGGACCATCCAGATCGCGGATACCGGCATCCATCCCGGTTCCGGAGTGGGAAATCACAGGAACGGGCTTACGAAGGAGTCCGTGGGAGTTCCGGTCATCGGGATCGGCGTCCCCACAGTCGTAGACGCGGCGACCATTGCCAATGATACCATGGAAAATCTTATCGAAGCGCTGGAAACCTCGGAAATTCTGAAAGGAGTGGGGGACGTTCTGCGGACTTACAACAGCGCGGAAAAATACGAGCTTGTAAAAGAGCTCATATCTCCCCATCTGAACGGCATGTTTGTGACGCCAAAGGATGAGGATGAGCTGGTAAAACAGATCAGCTATACAATTTCCGAAGCATTGAATATGCTTTTCACGAATAAAGAGGAGGAGTAAGGAATAAGGTAAAATGAGGGATCTGACCGGTCCCTCATTAAAGGAGGGTGTATGGAAAAAGAACGACTGAGCCGGGGGATCGCGGCAGTGCTGCTGTGCCTGGCTTTTACATATATCATTATCGATACCGCGGGAGGTACAGGCATTGGATGGGGATACCGCTGGCAGAGGGCGCTCTTTCAAAGTACGGAGCGGATGTATCTGCCGGGGGCGGTGTACGCGGCCCGGGAGGAAAACAAGCCTGCTGCGCAATGGCTCCTGGAGCAGGCATTCGACTGGATCCCGCTGGTGGAGTATCTGGATACGAAGATCCAGTACCGGACGGTCATGGAGGATGAGGAGACCATCGCAAAAATACTGGAAAATCAGGCCAATGACGGCCATATGGTAGATCAGAACGGAAATCCGGTGGGAGGGACTGAAAGCGTGGAGGATGTTGTGCCGACACCGGGACAGCCGGTCCTCGACATGTCCATAGAAAGGCTTCGGGACTTTGATTATCTCCTCAGCAATTTTTATACGGTTGACAGTTCTACCATGATCGGACCGGAGCAGCTGAACGCGGATGACCTGCTGGGAAGGAGCATGAAGATCGATACCAGTACGCAGGGACCCAAAGTGCTGGTCTTTCATACCCATTCTCAGGAAGAATTCGCCGATTCCACTCCGGGAGACCCGGCTACAAGCATCATCGGGATCGGGGAGTATCTGGTACAATTGCTGAATGCCAAGGGGATCGGAGCCATTCATGATACCGGGGTGTATGATATCATCAACGGACAGCTGGACCGGAGTAATGCTTACGAAAACGCGGAGGCCTCCATCCGTCCGGTCCTGGAGGCCAATCCCACGGTGGAAGTCGTCATTGACCTGCACCGGGACGGCGTGGCGGAGGGCACCCATCTGGTGACGGAGGTGGACGGAAAGCCTACGGCAAAGATCATGTATTTTAACGGATTGAGCCGTACAAGGACCAACGGGGATATCGAGTATCTGTACAATCCATATATCCAGGATAACCTGGCATTTTCCCTGCAGATGCAGCTTGCGTCGGAGAGCATGTATCCGGGGTTTGCGCGGCATATCTACCTGCGGGGATACCGGTACAATCTGCATCTGATGCCGAAGTCACTGCTGATCGAAGCGGGGGCTCAGACCAATACGGTGGAGGAAATGCGCAATGCCATGGAGGTGCTGGCGGAAACACTGCATCAGGTGCTGATGTAAATTTCCGGATAATCTTCAAAGAAATGAAAAAAGACTTGCAATATACCCTGCGGGGGTATATAATGTAAAGCGTATAAGGTAATGAAAGTTTTCTACCTGTATGGCTGGATGCTCTTTGAGCATCCAACCCACCTCATTCATTCGTAAAATCCGTGCTTCGCGCTTTTGTGCCTGCTAACGCAGTCACATTTTACTCATTAATGAGGTAGGTTGCTAATCCGAAGTCGTATTTTCATTGTAATAAATTGCATAAAAATGTGACTGCGGATTGCAACCGTACAGGTGGAAAGTTTTTTGCGTCGCCGAAAGAACGGTGTGAGGAAGAGGTTTATATGGAAGAGACTCATGTAGAAGAGGAATATACAAAGGATACGCTGCCGGAAGAGACCGGCGGATGCTGCGGAACACAGAAGGAGTGCTGCCACAAGACGAAAGAGCGGTCGGATAAGGAGTACAGGGATCTGGTTCATCGCCTGAACCGGATTGAGGGGCAGATACGGGGAATCAGGGGGATGGTTGAGAAGGATGTCTACTGTCCGGAGATTCTGGTGCAGGTTGCCGCGGTCAACGCGGCCCTCAACAGTTTTAACAAGGTGCTGCTGGCAAACCATATCCGCACCTGTGTGGCCAGGGATATCCGCCAGGGAAAAGAGGAGACCATCGACGAGTTGGTGGCGACTCTGCAGAAACTGATGAAGTA
>ERZ808051.508-NODE-508-length-41188-cov-5.464985_pt1 | contig 41188 bp, 41 predicted proteins | sample MGYA00380199_ERZ808051 | MGnify/ENA primary metagenome ERZ808051 (study PRJEB31490, sample SAMN06133391) | mouse gut metagenome | isolation source: J11 | host: mice | place: China: Chengdu | collected 2015-05 ... | reverse complement strand
TGGTTAAAAGTAGGCATGATTTTCCTCCTTTCAATAAATATATATTTTAACGAACAATACGGGGATTATTCGCTAAAACCGGAAAAATTGGCAGGGGCTCGCCTTGTGCGCCCGCTCTGCCGGGGCCGGCGCGGGCCGGACTGTTGTCGTGCTCCGCCTGTTCGCGACGCGCAGATTCGCTCCGACTCGGGCAAAACTCAGTCCCACCTTTAGTGGGCTTTGGACTTTTGCCCTCGCTGCGCTCCATCTGCGCTGCTCAGGACGGCTCCGCACGCGGCTCCCACGGCGATGCCGCAGGCCTTGCCCAGCGCCTTCATGGACTCGGCCCAGACGATTTCCACGCCGATCTCCCGGGCCTGCTGCTCCAGGGGGCGGATGAGCTGAGGGTCGGCGTCCTTTGCCAGGTACAGCCGCACGGCGCGGCCGGACGCCAGCGCCCGGCGGGCCTGCTTGACGCCCACGGCCACAGACGCAGTTTCCAGTTCGCTCAGCATCAGGCGGCCCTCCTTTCGCGTACCAACGCAATTTGAAATTATAACATGTTGGAGCGGGCACGTCAAGCTGATTTCCACCTTTTTTTCACCTTTTTTCCGGCCGGGAACGGGGTTTCTTTGTCGAAAACATGAAAAGAACCCCGTCCGGGGGACGGGGCTCTCTGGGGCGTTAAAGCGCTGAATCAGTCCAGCTTGAGATCGCCCTCCCGAATCCAGCCGATCCGGCGGAACAGCAGGCCAAAGGCCCAGCACAGTGCCGCCGGGAGGACAAAGGAGATGAGAATCAGCCCCGTCCACTCAAAGGCGCCCGGCGCGATGGCGGCGGCGCCATTGGCCAGGGCCTGCTCGCTGGGGGCGATCCAGCCGGTCCACACGCCGATCTGGCCCACCAGACCGCAGGTGCCCATGCCGGCGGACACAGGGGGGCCGTTCATCTCCAGCTTGAACACGCAGGTGGCGATGGGGCCGGTGATGGCCGACGTGAGGATGGCGGGCAGCCAGATCCGGGGGTTTTTCACAATATTGCCCATCTGGAGCATGGAGGTGCCGATGCCCTGGCTCACCAGGCCGCCCCAGCGGTTTTCCCGGAAGGACAGCACGGCGAAGCCCACCATGTTGGCGCAGCAGCCCGCTACCGCGGCCCCACCGGCCAGTCCGGTGAGGCTGAAGGCCGCGCAGATGGCGGCGGAGGAGATGGGCAGGGTCAGCGCCATGCCGATGACCACGCTCACCAGCACGCCCATGAGCAGGGGCTGCTCGTCGGTGGCCAGCCGGGTGACCGCTCCGATGGCGGTGGCGGCGGTGCCGATGGCCGGAGCCGTCAGGGCGGACAGCCCCACCCCGGACAGGATGGTCACCAGCGGCGTGACCAGAATGTCCACTTTTGTCTCCTTGGAGACGGCCTTGCCGCACTCGGCGGCGATGATGGCGATGAACAGCACCGCCAGCGGCCCGCCCGCACCCTTGCCGCCGTCCAGGGTGGTGCTGCCCAGGGCGTTGGCGGCGTAGCCCACCGTGGCCAGGGAGAACAGCACCATGGGCGGGGCCTTCAGCGCCCAGCCGATGGCCACCGCCATGGCCGCGCCGCTCATAGCGGAGGCGTAATTGCCCACGTCCACCAGGAAGGCCAGTCCCAGCTGTTCGCCCAGGGTTTTCACGATGGTGCCGATGAGCAGGGAGCAGAACAGGCCCTGGGCCATGGCCCCCAGGGCGTCGATGCCGTACCGCTTGGCGGAGATCACAATGTCCTTGCGTTTCAGGAACGCTTTGAGCTTTTCCATAATTGATCCCTCAACTCTCAATCAAATAGTCCGCACAGGTGTCATGACACCTGTGCGGACTATCATACAGGGACGGGGGAAAAATGTCAACGGTTGTTTTGACCAAAACCGGGGGCTTTCCGCATTTTATGGCGGAACACGGTCAGCGCTGCCGTTACCGTTCCGCTGATTATCAGCTCCAATACAAGATGCTCCTCCGCAGACCACCAAACGGAACGACCCAGCCAAAACGCCCAACGGTTCAGCGCGACAGTAAGGACAGGAACCACCAGCCAGCAGGCGATTCTGTAAAAGTTCAATCGGGCGGAGACGCGGTCCTCGTTCATACGCGGCGCGGCCAGCTCAAACAGGAGGATGCCGCCCAGCTGGATGATCAGCCCAATGGCCGCGGGTCCTGCGGAGGTGTCTTTTACCCCTCCGCCCAGCGTCAAAAGCAGCCCCATGGCGCACACCGCCAGCGACAGAACTGTGGCGTTGTGTACCCACCCCTGCCGGTCCAGGTGGGTTTCGCCGGGGGCGGGCAAAGGCGCGCCCTGCTGGTCCACCTCGTCCCGCAGCAGATAGTCGCAGCTCACCCCGAACAGGCGGCTGAGCTGGACCACGTTGTCCGTATCCGGTATGGCCTCGCCCAGCTCCCACTTGCTCACCGCCTGCCGGGAGACCCCCAGCCGTCCGGCCAGCTCCTCCTGGGACAACCCGCCCTGCTTGCGCAGGCGCTGTAATTTTTCTCCTAATTTCATGGTAAATCCCTCCTGATCCGGCCGGTTGTGAACGGAACGGCCTGTGGTCAGAATAGCGCTTTTGAGCCTGGGAGTCCACCAAATCCAGCTGGAAATGCCGCAACCACAGGTTGCGGAGCCGTCGTGAGCAGCGCGGCTTTCGGCTGCGGATGGCTCATTTTACAAGAAACCCCGCGTCCTCCAGTGCGCAGACCGCCCGCCGGAACGCTCCCTCGTCAGGGCAACGCAGGGTGTGCAAGTGGATGCCGTCGGTGAGCAGCGACAGGGGCCGGGCGGCGTTTTCCTCCACCCGGCGGATAAACTCCGAGATGTCGTACCGGGAGGACAGGTCCAGCGGCCCGGTGAGCTGGCCGTACACAGGGTGCTCCACAATGACGTTTTCCACTGTGCACCCCTGGTCCACCATCAGGGTCAGCTCCCGCTCCATGTCCGCCCCGCTGTGGAGGCAGGCCACCGTGCGCCTCAGTCCTGTCCGGGGGCGGTCCAGCACGTAGCCCCGGGGGGTGGCGGTGACCGCCTCTCCCGCCGCCCGGAGCAGAGCCACGTCCCCCACAATGATCTGGCGGCTCACCGACAGCCTCTGGGCCAGGGCGGTGGCGGACAAAGGGCCCTCGGCGGCTCTCAGATAGTCTAAAATGCGCTCCCGGCGCTCCGCTGCGTTCATGGGCGGCCCTCCTTCGTCTGTTTGGGGACAGTATAGCACAGGGCGGCGGCCTTGACAAGACACCCGGCCGGGTGGTACACTGAGTCTGGACAGGGGCGGGCACCCATCACAAAAAACGGCGTCCAAACACCCGCGAATCTTAAACAACAGGGGGATGACACCCATCGAAAAAAACATTCATGTGGTAGACGAACGGGGCAGAGAATACGAAGCGACCTGGTCCCGGCGGGCCCGGGGCCTTGTGAAACACGGCAGGGCGCGCTTCATCTCGGAGGATACGATATGCCTTGCGTGCCCGCCAGATACAAGCTTGGAGGACACAACCATGAACGAGAATCAAGTAGACCTGAGCTGGCTGCTCCAGCAGGTCGCCGCCATCCAGAGCGACACCGCATATCTCCACGAGACTATCCAGCAGCTCGCCGGGATGGGGGCGGGCGCGCCGGGGGACCTCATACAGGCCAAGGCGGAGGCCCTGGGAGACATCGTCCGCTGCCGGGAGACCACCAACCAGCAGCTGATCGACTTTTATAAGCGGCTGTATGTGGAGCAGTTTACCCACCGCACCGGCGAAGCATAAAACAAAGTCCGGCCCCGCGTCAGCGGGGCCGGACCCTTTTTAGGCGTCTGCGCCGAAAATCTCCTCCAGATGGTCCTCCACCTCCGGCTGGGGCAGCAGGGCGGCGGCCAGGCCCAGCGCTTTTGCCCGGTCCAGCTTCTCCCGGATGGAGCGGGGGCTGTCGAACAGCACAAAGCGGGCCTGGGGGCCCTTCATGTACGTGAAATAGTGGGCGCACAGCCCCCGGTCAAAAAACACGGCGGGCTCCAGCCGGCGGAGCATCTCCTCCAGCCGCTCCTGGGAGATGGGCTCCCCCCGGCCCCGGGCGGGGAGGGGAAATTCCTCCCGCACCCACTCCACCGCCAGTGCCGCCCGCCCCTGACCGTACCGCTCCGCCGCCTCCCGCAGCCGCCGCTCCAGGGAGCCGTGGGTCAGCGCCGAAGGGATGAGCACCCGGGCCCGGGGGGCATGGGCGGCGTACCCCTCCGGCACGTAGAGCGTCCACCCCTGGGCGGCGCAGTTGCGGTCCAGAATCTCCGTCAGCTTGGACAGGCATCCCGCGGGCGGGCCCTCGAAGTCGCACACGATGCCCCGGAAGGACCGGCGGCGGCACTCCCCCAGGATCTGGCGGCAGCAGTCCACCGGGTTTCCCGGCCCGTCGAAGCCCGCGCAGTCCACCTGCATCATCCCGCCCCGCAGGCCCTGGGGCAGGCGGATGCCCAGCAGTCTGGGGCCCGGCCCGATCCGGTAGGCCATGTGGGCGGGGGTGAGCCCGAAGGCCCGCCCCCGGGTGTCCCGCCCGGCGGGCAGGGCAAGCAGCAGCTCTTTCATTTGGATGTTCCCCCTTGTGGAAGGTATAAAAATGTGATAAGATACACCCTGTGCTTATCACAATCCTATGCCCGTCCCGGGCGGAATAGAAGGTGGACTATGGCATGGTTCCGGGCCCGGTTCCGGGCTCACGACATTTATGAGATCACCGGCGAGGCGCTGGAGCACCGGGGCTTCAAGCTGCTGCTGGCCGACCTGGACAACACCCTGGTCCCCTACGGGGTTCCCCTGCCGGATGAAAAGCTGAAGGCGTGGCGGGATGATCTCCGGGCCCACGGGGTGACGCTGTTCGTGCTGTCCAACAACCGGCATGAACGCCGCCCCGGCGTTTTCTCCGAGGCGCTGGACGTGCCCTATATCGGCCATGCGGGCAAGCCCAAAACGCCCTCCTTTTACAAGGCCATGGAGCGGATGGGCGTGACAAAGGAGCAGACCGCCATTGTGGGCGACCAGGTGTTCACCGACGTGCTGGGGGGCAACCTGGCGGGGGTGTCCACCATCCTGGTGGAGCCCATCCGGCTGGCGGGCAATCCGGGCCGGTATCTGCGGTACGCCGCAGAGGTCCCCTTCCGGCTGCTGTCGGGAAAGGGGGAGAGGCTGTGAGCGCCCGGTTCGGCCCTGCGGGGAACGCGGATAATTTCCCCTACAAATCCTCGGCGGACGCCCCCCGCTGGCTGCGGGAGATCGGCCTGGACTGCTACGAGTACCAGTGCGGCAAGGGGGTCCACGTGGGGGAGGACACCGCCGGAAAGGTGGGAGAAGCGGCGGCGGAGCACGGCATCGCCCTGTCCCTCCACGCGCCCTACTTCATCAACCTGGCCAACCCGGACCCCGAGGCCCTGCAAAAAACCATCGGCTATATCACCGGGGCCTGTCTGGCGGCAAGCTGGATGGGGGCGGAGCGGGTGGTGATTCACTCCGGGGCGCTGATGAAGCGCACCCGGCGGGAGGCGCTGGACACCGCGCTGCGCTCCCTGCGGGAGGTCATGGCCGCCTGCGACGGGGCGGGCTTCGGCTCCATCGCCCTGTGCCCGGAGACCATGGGAAAGATCAACCAGCTGGGGGATCTGGACGAGGTGCTGGAGCTGTGCGCTCTGGACCAGCGGCTCATCCCCTGCGTGGACTTCGGCCACCTGTACGCCCGGTCCCTGGGGGCGGACGACGGCCCGGAGGCCATGGAGCGGATGCTGGACCGGATGGAGGAAATTCTGGGCCGGGACCGGGCCTCCCGGTTCCACAGCCACTTTTCCCACATTGAGTTCACCCCCAACGGGGGTGAGAAGTGCCACCGCACCTTCGCCGACGACGGAGGCTACGGCCCGGCCTGGGCCCCCCTGGCCGCCGCCGTGGCCCGCCGGGGATGGAGCCCCACTTTCATCTGCGAGAGCGCCGGCGCCCAGGCGGAGGACGCGCTCCTTATGAAGCGGGTCTATCGGGAATTTGAGGGACAAGGAGGGAGCTTATGCTGAATCTCGCGCTGTACGGCATTCAAGTGTCGTCCAAGCTGTACGTCGCTCTGGCCGCGCTGCTGGTGGTCGCGGGGCTGTTCATCCTTATCAACCCCCAGGCGTTCCTGCGCTGGGGCCGGGGCGGACGGGACTATCCCGGCAAGGAGCCGCCCAAGTCGGCGCTGTGGGCCGCCCGGCTGGTGGGCGGGCTCATTATCCTCATGGCCGTAGTCACCTATCTGAGCACCCAAATGAACTGACATACCCATTATAAATTTACATAGGAGATGGTTTTGATGACCCATTTTGAGAAAATTGCCGCGAAGCTGAAGGACCGGGGCCTGGACGCCATGCTCATCACCAGCGAACCCGGCGAGTTCTACGCCATGGGCTTCCATGGGGAGGGCGTGGCCCTCGTCACCCCGGGTAAGACCTGGTACTACACCGACTCCCGGTACATTGAGGCCGCCCAGCAGCTCATCACCGGGGCGGAGGTTGGCCTGTACCCCAAGGGCGGCAGCTATTACACGGTAGTGTCGGAGCTGGTGAAGGAAAACAATATCGCCAAGCTGGGCTTTGAGGAGCAGTATATGTCCGTAGCCCACCATACTGGCTGGACAAAGGCGGTCGAGGCCGAATTTGTCCCCGCCTCCGGGCTGCTCACCGAGCTGCGCCAGGTGAAGGACGCCGGGGAGCTGGCCGCCATGAAGGAGGCCCAGCGCATCACCGACGAGGCCCTGCTGGAGATTTTGAACTTCCTGAAGCCCGGCCTCACCGAGCAGGAGGTGGCCGCCCGGCTCACCTACATCATGGCCCGGAAGGGCGCGGAGCGCAACTCCTTCGACCCCATCGTGGCCTGCGGGGCCAACGGCTCCAAGCCCCACGCCGTCCCCGGCCCGGACGTGATCCAGAAGGGCCAGTTCGTCACCATGGACTTCGGGTGCAAGGTGGGCGGTTACTGCTCCGACATGACCCGCACCGTGGCCATCGGCCAGCCCAGCGAGGAGATGGAATTCGTCTACAACACCGTCCTCAAGGCCCAGCTGGCGGGCATCGCCGCCGCCCACGCCGGGGTCACTGGCAAGGAGGTCCACGAGGCCGGGGCCAAGGTGATCGAGGACGCGGGCTACGGCGAATATTTCGGACACGGCTTCGGCCACTCCCTGGGCATTGAGATCCACGAGGACCCCGGTTTCCATACCCGGAACGACAAGCCCATCCCCGCCGGGGCCCTGCTGTCCGCCGAGCCGGGCATTTACCTGCCGGGCAAGTTCGGCGTGCGCATTGAGGATGTGATCATGCTCACCGAGGGGGGCTGCATCGACATCACCCACTCCCCCAAGCAGCTCATCATCCTCTGAGCGCCGCCCCTGAGGGGAAGAACGCCCTGGAATCCGGGAGGACCTCCGGATTTCAGGGCGTTTTTAGGCCGGACTCCGCCGCGAAAAGCCCGAGCGGGTGCAACTGCATCTTGCCAACGGCCGCTGACCCTGATATAATAGAGCAGGACTTGAAAGGGGGGTGTCATGCCATGTCACTGAAAGACAAGATCGCATCCATCCTGTTTGGCGCAAAGGAGGAGGCGCCGGGCCCGGAGGAGCGGCACAATGAGCCGCCGGCAGAACTGGACGCTCCGGAATCGTCGGCCATCCCGCCGGAGGACCCGGCGGTCATCAAGCTGCCGGGTGAGCATCCCTTGATTCAGCTCTATGGGATGCGGCGCAGAGAGGCGGGCCGTCTGCCGGCGCCCCGGCTCTGTATGGATGAGAATGGAATCCTGCCGGAGGAGCTGATCCGCAAGGAGAAGGGCAGGCTCCAGACAGGACTGAAAAACGTGTGCAATTTCAGGCTGAAATCCACCAGGACAAACGCAAACCGCCAGAAAAAGGACAAAAATGACGGCGCCGAGGCGGTGGACGACAAGCCTGAGGGGCTGGACGCCTTCCCCTGGTTCTTTATTTCCGCCGACAAGCTGTATGCGTGGGTGCTGGTGCTTCCGCCGACGGGGCAGGGCAGAGAGCTGACCCGGGATATTCTCATCCGCGCCCTGGAGGAGCAGAACATCTCCTATGGGGTGGACCAGCGGCTGATCGACCGGCTTTCCCATGACGAAAACCGATACTTTACCCTGTTTTTGATCGCCCAGGGCAAGCCTGCCTTTGACGGGAAAAACGGCAATATTGTGGACTATTTCCCCCGCGAGGTGGAGCGCCTTCTGGAGGTGGACGAGTTTGATCAGGTGGACTACGCCTCCCTGAATCTGATTCACAACGTAAAGGAGGGGCAGGAGATCTGCCGCCTGATCCGGCCCACGGAAGGCGAACCGGGCCGCACGGTGCTGGACCAGGAGATCCCGGCCAAGAGCGGAAAATCCGTCCCTCTGCCCAAGGGGCGCAACACGGAGATCAGCGAGGACGGAGATGTTCTGGTGGCGCTGACATCGGGTCATGTGGAATTCACCGGCCGCAGTTTTCAGGTCAAGCCGGTGCTGGATATTCCCGGAAATGTGGACTTTTCCACAGGAAACATCAAATTCCTGGGGGATGTAAACATCAAAGGCGACGTGCTCACCGGCTTTACCGTCCGGGCCATGGGCAGCATCTGGGTGGGCGGCGTCATCGAGGCGGGCAGCACCGTGGAGGCCGGCGGCGACCTCACCGTGGTGAAGGGGATTCTGGGAGACGGCACGACCACGGTCCGGGCTCAGCGGTGCATTTTTTCCAAGTACATTGAAAACGCCACCATCTACGTGCGGGAAAACCTCCAGACCGACGCCATCATTAACGGCAGCATTTACTGCGATGGGGAGGTCCTGGTCCGTTCCGGCCGGGGCAGCATCATGGGCGGCAAGGTCTGGGCCGCGGAGATGGTGAGTGCCTCCACGGTGGGCTCCAAGTCGGAATGCCGCACGTCCATCATTTTGGGCGGCCTGCCCTGTACCAGCTTTGAACGGGAGCTGGTGCGCAAGGAGCTGAAGGAGCTGGAGATGGAGCTGGAAAAGCTGGAGTGCCAGCTGGACAGCCCTGTGAAAGCCAGCCTGATCAGCAAGGTCCATGTCAAGCTGAACACGGCGGAGCTCCGGCTCCAGCAGCTGGAGGAGGACCTGGAGGATATCAAGGAGGAGCTCAAGGACCGTGAGGAGGATGGACGGCTGGAGTGCGGCGTCGCCTATGCCGGGACGGAGATCAGCATCGGCAGCGAGACGGTCCGCCTGCGTCAGGAAAACCGCCAGTGCATCGCCAAAATGGTGTGCGGTGAGATTGTGGTGATGTAGCGGTTACCGGGCAGCAGAAACGAAGGAAAGAAGGGACAGTTTTATGAAAAAGAGGATCATGGTGGTGGATGACTCCCGGATTATGGAGTATCAGATCCGCAAGCTGCTGGAAGGCACCGACTACGAAGTGGCGGCCTATTGTGAAAATGGGGAGGAGGCCATCGCACGCTATGAAGAGGTTCAGCCGGACGCGGTGACGATGGACATCATCATGCCGGGAATTGACGGGCTGGAGGCGGCCCAGGTTCTCATGTACGAGCACAGTGAGGCCAGAATCATCATGATTTCTTCTCTTGGAAACGACGAGATGCTTCAGGAGGTTTACGGAATCGGCGCCCAGGGCGTGCTGTTCAAGCCGCTCACAAAAGAGGCGCTGCTGGGGGCGCTGAAGAAGGCGCTGTCCTGAGGAGACAGGAAAACGGCGGGACATCCGGAAGGATGTCCCGCCGTTTTTTGGGTTACCAGTCCATGTCGTCCAGCAGGCCGCGCCTTTTCAGCCGCTCCTGTTTGCGTTTTTGCCGTTTGATTGCTTCCTCCGCGCTCTCCAGCAGCTTGTCCAGAGACATCACGTTGGATTCCCCCTGAACCTCCACGATGCTGTATTTGAAGTTGCACCGGTGACTGAAAACCCGGTCGTCATCCCGCTGGAACGCCACGAGGATCTCGTTCATTTTCCGCTCGATGAGGTGCTTCACGTTCCCGGTGAGGATCAGGCAGAACTTGTCGTCCCGAATGCGGGCGAAGGTGTCGCCGCTGCGGAAGTTCTTCCGGACGATTTCCACAAAATTCTGGATGTACGCGTCGCCCACCTTGCGGCCGTAGGAGGTGTTGATGTCGGCCACGCCTTCCAGGTCCAGGTAGCACAGGGTAATATCCTTGCGTTCCCGCAGCACCTGGCCCATGAACTCTTCCAGGAACAGGCGGTTTCGGATGCCGGTTTCCAGATCCTGATAGATGTCGTCGCTGAGATGGCGGGCCTTCATCTTTTCCGCGGTAACGTCCATGACGATATGGACGCAGGAGGGGCGTTCCTTCCACTCGATGGGGAAGGAGATGATCCGGTAGCAGCTGCCCTGGTTCTCTTCAATCTCCCAGACTTTATACCGCTCGGAACCGTCCCAGCCCAGCAGGGCGGGCTGGATGGACAGGCGGTGCCGGCAGCTGTCGCAGTACGCCTCGCCCTCGTCGGTGCCCCGGGTGCGCTTATTGCAGTGGATGATCTCCCTGGTCTCCAGATCCACCACCAGCATCCACTCATCCCGCTGGTCCAGCAGCTCCACCAGCATTTCGGTGTAGCTCTCGATGATATCCGTCCGGCGCCGGGCCCGCTGCACTTCCTCCTTCAGACTGGCCTCCCATTCCCGCATCTGACGGATCATGGCGTTGAAGGCATCGGAAAACTCGCCCAGCTGGGGCACGCTTTGGGGGTAATCCCCTTTTGTCACCCGTTCCGCCTGCTGAGTCAGGTATTTCATGTTGTCATAAAGGCTTTTCAGGCCGCCAGACAGGCAGCCGCTGTTCTCGGGGGGCTCCTGGGACAGGTCGCCCTGCGCCAGCCGGGAGGAGTAGGCGTTCAGCTTTTCCACCAGAGCGCAGAAAGAACACAGCGCGCTCCCCAGATTCCGGCAGGGCTCACTGAGCAGCTCCACATGAAGGGGAGACTGCTGATCGCCGGCCACAATATGCTCCAGATATTCAGTCAACCGCCGGCAGCTCTCCTCCACCGATAACACCTGAGCCGCCTGCAAATCTTCCGCCGGAGGGCAGACGCCGGCCGGCTGCTCTGGCGGGGTGGGTCCGATCATTTCCAACTCCATTTGGTCACTTACCCTTCCTGATCATGATGATTCATCCCTGCCGCAGAGGCAGAGGCTGCATGCCGCATATTGTATCATGGATTGAAGAAATATTCAATAGAGTTCTTTCGCCGGAGGCGCGGGGCGGAAGTGCAAAAACCGGCGTTCACCGAAAAACCCGGTTGAAATCCCGGGGCATTCTGGCCTTGAAGGTCACATGCTCCCCAGTGCCGGGATGGAGAAAGGACAGCTCGTTGGCGTGGAGGCACAGCCGCCCGATGGGATTGGTGCGGGCGCCGTACTGTTTGTCTCCCGCCACGGGGTGGCCCATCTCCTTCATATGCACCCGGATCTGATTTTTCCGCCCCGTTTCAATGGAGATGTCCAGCAGAGAGTATCCGCCTCCGGATTTCACCACCTGGTAGCTGGTGACGGCCTCTTTGGCCCCTTTTCCGGGCTGGCCGGAAAAGCTCAGATGGGTGTCCGTCTCCACCAGATAGGAGCGGATGGTGTCCCGGTCGGGCCTGGGGGTGCCCTCCACCACCGCCAGGTATCCCCGGCGGGTGATGATCTCGTTCCAACGGCTCTGAAACAGCTCCTTGGTTTCAGGGTCCCGGGCGAACATCAGCACCCCCGACGTGTCCCGGTCCAGCCGGTGGAGGACGAAAATGCGGTCGTCCACCCGCCGGGCCTTCACGTAGTCGGTGACGATGTGGTAAGCAGTGCGCACCTTTTCCCTGTCGTTGGCCACGCTGAGGAGCTTGGCGGGCTTGTTTACCACAATGAGGTGCCGGTCCTCATAGAGGAGGGGAAAGGGCAGGGCGTCCGCCCTGGGGGCGGAGGAGGGGAGTATGGTCACCTGCTGGCCGGGAGTCAGGGGGGCGTCGAACCGGGAGACGGGGACACCGTCCACCGCCACCAGCCGCCGGGACAGCAGGGATTTGATGTTGTTGCGGCTCTTGCCCTTCACGCTGGCCAGCAGGAAGGGGAGCAGGGTGGTGGGTCCGTCCACGGTGTAGACGGGAGCGCCTCCCCTGCGCTTGTTTTGATCGTCCATCCATGTCACCTGATTTCATGATTTGGAGGCATTATACCACAGCCTGCGGAAAAAGTCCACGAAATTCCGGCGGACAGGCAAGATGGGCCCGCCGCCTTCATAAGCTTCCCAGAGGTGATGGATCGTGGGAGAAAAGGAGAGCCTGCTGCTCCGGGCATCCCGCCTGTTCGACCTGCCCGCCGACGCGCTGGCGGGCGCGCCCCGGGTGGAGGTCATTGGAGACGGCGAGCTGCGCATGGGTCCCCACCGGGGCATTCTGGCCTATGGATCGGAGGAGATCCACATATCGGGCGGCAGCCTGGTGGTGGTGGTGCGGGGCAGCGGCCTGGAGCTGCGGGCCATGACGCCGGAGGAGCTGCTGGTTACGGGGACCATTGCGGCGGTGGAATTCATGAGATAGCCTTTTGCGAAACAGCCAAAAAGAGCTTGCAGCCGCGGCGGGGGAGGCGAACCCCAGGCGGGGGGCGGAGGCGGAGCGAAGCGATAGGGGAAACGGATATGAAATGGCTCATTAACTTGTTGCGGGGCTATGTGGAGCTCCATGCCGCCGGGGCGTTTCCCGAGCGGCTGCTGAACCTGTGCGCACAAAACCGCCTGCAGTTTTGGAAGTTGTGCTGGATTGATGAGACCAGCTTTACCTTCCGCGTGGCGCTGAAGGACCGGAAGCGGCTGGACGAACTGGCCCGGCGGGCCATGTGTGAGCTGACCGAGCGGGACCGCCGGGGAGCGGCGGCGGTGGCGGAGCGGATGATCCGGCACCGGTGGGGCTTTCTGGCAGGGGTGGCGTTCTGCTTTCTGGCGGTAAGCGTGCTGTCCCGGTTCCTGCTGGTGGTGGAGGTGGTGGGAAACAGCGGCGTGCCCACCGCCGTTATCCTTTCGCAGCTCCGGCGGGCGGGAGTGCGGCCCGGGGCGTATGGCCCGTCCATCTCGCAGACGGAGGCGGCCAACGACGCCCTGAGGGGCCTGCCGGAGCTGAGCTATATGGCCATCAACATTTATGGCACGCGGGCGGAGGTGGTGGTGCGGGAGAGGGAACAAAAGCCGAAGCTGGTGGATGAGGCCACGCCCGCCGACGTGGTGGCGGAGACGGACGGCGTGATTGAGGATATCCATACGGATACGGGCAGGGCTCTGTTTCAGGATGGTGACGTGGTGGCGAAGGGCGAGGTGCTCATCACGGGCGCGCTGGAGCTGAAGGGGCCGGAATACGGTACGGCGGATCTGGGATACCTGATCGTCCGCGCCGCCGGGTCGGCCACCGCCCGGACCTGGCGCACGCTGGAGGAGACCATCCCCCTCACCATCGGGGTCAAGGAGTACACTGGAGAGGAGCGGACGGGGTACGCCATAAAGTTTTTGTGGTTCGATTTGGATTTTTCACAAAACAGTAGCATTTTAGGTGGAAGATATGATAAAATAACCAAGACCAAACAGCTGGACCTGTTTGGCCGTCCGCTGCCCGTCTGGCTGACCACCCGGACCCTGAAGGGCTATGAGCTTTCCGAGGCGCCGGTGGACCGGGAGGGCGCCGCCGCCCAGCTGGAGGAGGTGCTGCGGCTCCGGCTGGAGGAGCTGATGGCGTCCAACGGCGGGGAGGTTCTGAGCAGCGGGTCCGCCGTACGGGAGGAGGACGGGCGGCTCACGGTGACGCTGACGGCGGAGTGCCGGGAAAACATTGCCCGGACGGTGGAACGGGACGGCGGGGTCGGCCACGTCTACGGAACGCCGGGAACAGACAGCGGCGGCTGAACGCCGCGGGATTCTAATGAGTGCGCCTCGCCTTGTGCGGCGGCGCTGCGAGGAGACACAAATGACAGAACAGAGTATCAGCATTGAGCGGATGGAGGAGGCCGTCAACCTGTTCGGCCTGTTTGACGAGAACATCCGTCTGATTGAACAGGAGCTGGACGTGTCGGTGGTGAACCGGGAGTCCAACCTGAAAATTTCCGGGGACGGCGAGAATGTCATGCTGGCGGTGAAGGCCATCCAGGGCCTGCTCACCCTGTCCGCCAAGGGGGAGGCCATCGGCCAGCAGAACGTGCGCTATATCATTGAGCTGGTCCGGTCCGGCAACGAGGGCAAGATCGCCCAGCTGGCGGGGGACGTGGTGTGCGTCACCGCCAAGGGCAAGCCCATCAAGGCAAAGACCATCGGCCAGCAGAAGTATGTGGATGCCATCAAGAACAGCACGGTGACCATCGGCGTGGGCCCCGCGGGAACGGGCAAGACCTATCTTGCGGTGGCGGCGGCGGTGGCCGCCTTCCGGGAGAAGCAGATCAACCGGATCATTCTCACCCGGCCCGCCGTGGAGGCGGGGGAACGGCTGGGCTTTCTGCCGGGGGATCTGCAGTCCAAGGTGGACCCCTACCTGCGGCCGCTGTACGACGCGCTGTTTGACATGCTGGGGGCGGAGACGTATCAAAAATACCTGGAGCGGGGCAACATTGAGGTGGCTCCCCTGGCCTATATGCGGGGCCGGACGCTGGACGACTCCTTCATCATCCTGGATGAGGCCCAGAACACCAGCCGGGAGCAGATGAAGATGTTCCTCACCCGGCTGGGGTTCGGGTCCAAGATCGTCATCACCGGCGACGCCACCCAGATTGACCTGCCTGTGGACAAGGTGTCCGGCCTCAAGGAGGCCATGCGGGTGCTGAAGGGTGTGGAGGATATCTCCATCTGCCAGCTCACCGGGGCGGACGTGGTGCGGCACGTCATCGTCCAGCGGATCATCAAGGCCTACGAGGACGATGAGAAGCGGCGGTCCGCAAAGCGGAAGTAAAGGGACGGGAGAGAGGGGATTTTTTTGTGCCAAAGCATGAGATTTTGATTTCCGCCGACATCCCCGGAGTGGATGAGGGCCTGCGCTCCTTCCTGCGTAAGGTCATCCGCACGGCCCTGGAGGCGGAGGGGGTGGATGTGCCCTGTGAGGTCAGCGTGCTGGTGACCGGCGACGGGGGCATTCGCCAGGTCAACCTGGATATGCGGGGGGTGGACGCCCCCACCGATGTGCTGTCCTTCCCCATGTTTGATCTGACGCCGGGGGACAAGCCGGGGCCGGAGGACGCCGACCCCGCCACAGAGCTGGTCCCGCTGGGGGATATGTGCATCTCTCTGGAGCGGGCGAAGGCCCAGGCCAGGGAGTACGGCCACTCCAACCGCCGGGAGCTGGCCTATCTGGCGGTGCATTCCGTGCTGCACCTGCTGGGGTACGACCACCTGGACGAGGGGCCCATGAAAGCCCGGATGCGCCGGCGGGAGGAGGCCATTATGGCTGAACTGGGGCTGGAACGGTAAGAATATGGAATGCGGCCACGCTCAATGCCGTGAAACAGACAGAGGAAAGTTGAGGATTACCTATGAATATCAAGAAATCGGGCATCATCACCATCTGCGGGCGGCCCAACGTGGGCAAGTCCACCCTGACCAACGCCCTGGTGGGGGAGAAGATCGCCATTGTCTCCCCCAAGCCCCAGACCACCCGGAACCGCATCTGTGCCGTTCTGAACCGGGGGGACAGCCAATTTGTGTTTGTGGACACACCGGGCTTGCATAAGGCCCGCACCCGGCTGGGGGACTACATGGTGAAGGTGGTGCGCCAGAGCGTGGCGGACGTGGACGGGGTGATGCTCCTGGTGGAGCCGGTGGACCGCATCGGCGGACCGGAGCAGGAGCTCATTGCCCGCATCAAGGCGCTGGGCGCCCCCGCCGCCCTGGTCATCAACAAGATAGACACGGTGGAGAAGGAGAAGCTGCTGTCGGTGATGGCGGCCTACGGCGCGGCCCACGACTGGGACGCGGTGGTGCCCATCTCGGCGAGAACCGGGGAGGGGGTGGACGAGCTGCTGGAGGTGCTGGGGGGCTGGCTGCCCGAAGGGCCCCAGCTTTTCCCGGACGGGGCGGTCACCGACCAGCCGGAGCGGCAGATTATGGCGGAGATTGTCCGGGAAAAGCTGCTGGGGGAGCTGGACCAGGAGATTCCCCACGGCACGGCGGTGGAGGTGACAAAGTTCTCCCAGCGGGACGACGGCATCATCGACTGTCACGTGACCATCTACTGCGAAAAGGCGTCCCACAAGGGCATCATCATCGGCAAGGGCGGCGCCATGCTGAAGAAGATCAGCACCCGGGCCCGGCAGGATATGGAGGCGTTCATGGGGGCCAAGGTGTATCTGGAAACCTGGGTGAAGGTAAAGGAGAACTGGCGGGACAACCCCGCCGCCATCCAGAACTTCGGCTATACGGAGGACTAAGAACCTGTATTCACAGCCGAAACCACCGGATGGGCGGAGGATTTTTCCGCCGGGCGAGGCGAATTTTCGCAGGCATACTTGGGCGTATGGCAAGAAAATGGAACGAAACAGGGCGGGAAAAGGCCCGTCCAGGCGGTGGCTTGAGGTTGTGAATACAGGTTCCAGGCCGTGATCCGCACGCCTCTGTCTGGCTTGGCACGCAAAATTTCCCTGACATAATCGTTCCGCCGCCGTCCATGCTAACCTTAGGGAAGCGCTGATTCAATGCGGCTGCGGCGCTTTGCAGATCTTTTCCACCACAACTTCGTTGTGATTTTTGGAAATAAACACAATTATTCCTGCGAAATCACGCCTTATTGTGGCGGAAAATCTCTCACAAATCGCTTTTGCCGATTTAATCAGTCCTTCCTTTGTACAGGAGGGACGGCAATGGACACAACGTATTGGAATCTGTTCTGGACCACCGGAATGCCGGAAGCCTGGCTGATGAGCCGGGGGACCGGCGGCGGGGCCGAGGCGGTGAAGCTGGAGGAGCTGTCCGGCCCGCTGGCCGCCACTCAGCCCAACCTCTCCAGCAACGTCCCCGGGGGACCGGAGAGGCTTTATTGAATCTCAGCGCTCCGGCGGAGGCCGGGGCGTACATAGGAGCGGTGTTATGCACCTGACCACCAACGGCCTCGTCCTGCGCGAGGTGAACTATAAGGAATCGGATAAAATTCTCACCCTGCTCACCCAGGAGGTGGGGAAGATTACCGTGTCCGCCCGGGGCTGCCGGAAGAAAGACAGCCCCCTTGCGGCCTCCTGCCAGCTGCTGGCCTGGGGGGAGTTTACCCTGTATGAGTTTCGCGGAATGTGGTCGGTGAAGGAGACTGCCTCTGAGCGGCTGTTTGAGGGCGTCCGCGCCGGTCTGGACCGGCTGGCGCTGGCCAGCTATTTTGCGGAGGCCGCCGAGGCCCTGGCGGAGGAGGGCCAGCCGGAGCCCGGCCTGCTGGCGGTGACGCTGAACAGCCTCCACGCCCTGGACAAGCTGAACCTGCCTTTAGAACAGGTAAAAGCCGCTTTTGAGTGGCGGTCTATGGCGCTGGCGGGCTATGAGCCCCAGATTGAGCGGTGCGGGGTGTGCGGCCGGGAGCAGCCCTGGGACCCCTGCATCCACCTGGGGGAGGGGACGCTCCACTGTGCCGCCTGCCGGGCGGAGCTGGGAGAAGGGGTGTCCATGCCGCTGACCACGGCGTCGCTGGCCGCCCTGCGGCACATCGTCTGGGGCCCCCGGAAGCGGTTGCTGTCCTTCCGGCTGGATGAGGAGGGGCTGCGGCGGCTGTCCCAGGCGTCTGAGGCATATCTGATGACCAGGCTGGAGCGGGGCTTCCGCACGCTGGACTTTTACAAGCAGCTGAGGCCGAAGGGCTGACCCCAGTGTGAACAGATCGGAGATGTCTGCGATGGAGGAAGGAAAGCGGCTGAGCCGCTGGCGGGGCTGGGACCTTGTGGAGAGGGCGCTGCTGGGGCTGACCTTCGGGTGCTTTGTCCTGACGGCGGCGCTGATCGCCGCCGTGGGCTTAAAGGCGCTGCTGGAGGCGGCCGCCCTCCAAACCGTGGCGCTGTGTCTGACTCTGCCCTGCCTGCTTTTGGCGGGGCTGGCGGCGCTGTGCCGCCGGGCGCGGGAGGACACGGGACGCCGGTTTGGACTGCTGCTGTTCCTGGGCACGCTGGCCCTAAAGGGGGCGTTTGTCATTCTGACGGACACTCAGCCCGTCAGCGATTTCAAAATGCTCTACGAGACGGCCCAGTGGCTGGCGGAGGGGCCCGTACCTCTGACGGCGCTGGAATACTTTGTGCGCTGGCCCTACCAGAGCTGGTTTGTGGCGTACATGGCGGGCCTTATGGAGCTGTTCGGGGCGGACGTGCTGTTTTTCAAGCTGGTCAACGCCCTGGCCTCCGCCCTCACCGGCGTGCTGGTGTACGCTCTGGCCCGGCGGTTTGCCTCAGAGGGCGGGGCCCGGGGGGCGGCTCTGCTGTATGCCTGTTACCCCGGCACTTGGCTGCTGGTGCCGGTGCTCACCAACCAGCACCTGTCCGAGCTGCTGCTCCTGCTGGCCCTGTGGCTGTACACCGCCCCGGCGGCGGGGTGGAAGAGACGGCTGGCTCTGGCGGGAGCGGCGGGGGCCGCCCTGGCGTTAGGCAACGCGTTCCGGCCTGTGGCGGCGGTGGCGCTGGCGGCGGCGGGGTGCCTGCTGGTGCTGGAGCTGCTGCGGGAGTGCCAAGAGGGCTGGCGGGCCGTTGGAAACGCCCTGGCCCGTTTTCTCCTGCTGGCGGCGGCCTATTCCGCGCTGATGTGGGGATTCGGTCAGGCGGTGCGGCTGTCGGGGCTGAACGAGTACGGGCTGGGCAGCAGCTGCCCGGAGTGGAAATTTGTGTGCGGGCTGAACGAGGAAACCTGCGGCGGCTACAGCAAGCAGGACGCCGGACAGGTGTTTGGCGCCGGGGACCCCAGGGAGGAGGCCCGGAAGCTGATCGGGCGGCGGCTGTCTGTCCCGCCGGACCGGCTGGCAAAACTGGCATGGGACAAAATTGAAAAGCTGTGGGGCGGCTGCGAGACGCTGGAGTGGACGGTGACGGAAAACGTGGCGGAGGCGCTGGACCGCTCCGGTATTCCCGGCGGGGCGGAACAGGTGGTCCGCATGGTCCAGCGGGCGTCCTCCGGCTGTTATGTATGGTGTTTTCTGCTGGCGGCGGCGGGAGGCGCGGCGGCGCTGCGCGGCGGGGCCCGGAGCCGGGAGGCCGCCCAGCTGCTGGCGTTGGCGGCCCTGGCCTATTTCGGGGTCCACCTGTTCATTGAAGTCCAGGTGCGCTACCGCCTGCTGATGTACGCCCTGGCGTTCCCCCTGGCGGCGGCCGGGCTGGACGGGCTGTGGGCGATGAAACCCAAATTATTTCATAAGATGAGGAAACGATCATGACGCCATTATTTGAAAAATCCATAGAGACGCTGGAGCTGCCCCGGGTACTGGCCCTGCTGGCGGCGGAGGCGGTGACAGAGGAGGGCCGGGAGCGGTGTCTGGCCCTGCGGCCCCTGAGTGTGCAGAGCGATGTGAACCGGCTGCAAAAGCAGACCTCCGCCGCCTTTGACCTGCTGGTGAAGCACGGCACGCCGTCCCTGTCCGGGGTGAAGCCGGTGGCCGCCGCTCTTCAGCGGGCGGACCGGGGGGGCGCGCTGAACACCCGGGAGCTGCTGGACATCGCCCAGGTGCTGCGGTGCGCCCGGAACGTCCGGGAGTACGGCGCGGGGAACGGCGAGGTCAAAACGGTGCTGGACGGCTACTTTGAGAGCCTTACCGCCAACCGCTTCCTGGAGGACAAGATCACCGGGTCCATTCTCAGCGAGGACGAGATTGCCGACGCCGCATCTCCGGAGCTGGCGGATATCCGGCGGCACATCCGGGCGGCGGCGGGCAAGGTGCGGGATGTGCTCAACCGGCTCATCTCGTCCAACCAGTCCAAGTATTTGCAGGACGCCATCATCACCATGCGGGGCGGGCGCTATGTGGTGCCCGTGAAGAGCGAGCACAAAAACGACATCCCCGGTCTGGTCCACGATGTGTCCGGCTCCGGCGGCACCTTTTTCATCGAGCCCATGGGGGTGGTGAACGCCAACAACGAGCTGCGGGAGCTCCAGGCCAAGGAGCAGAAGGAGATCGAGCGCATTTTGGCGGAGCTGTCCGCCGACTGTGCCGGATTCAAAACCGACATTGAGGACGACTACCAGACCCTGGTGTCGCTGGACTGCATATTTGCCCGGGCCAGGCTGTCCTCCGCCATGGGGGCCATGGAGCCGGCGCTGGGCAATCACATTGAGCTGAAACGGGCACGCCACCCCCTGCTGGACCCCAAAACCGCCGTGCGCAACGACCTGGCCCTGGGGGGAAGCTTTGACACCCTGGTCATCACCGGCCCCAACACCGGCGGCAAGACCGTCACCCTCAAGACCCTGGGCCTGCTGACCCTCATGGCCCAGTGCGGGCTCCACATCCCGGCGGCGGACGGGTCCACGGTGAAGGTTTGCTCCGCCGTGCTGGCGGACATCGGCGACGAGCAATCCATCGACCAGTCCCTGTCCACCTTCTCCTCCCACATGACCAATATTGTGGCCATCCTGGAGCAGGCGGACGATGAGACGCTGATCCTGTTCGACGAGCTGGGGGCGGGCACCGACCCGGTGGAGGGCGCGGCCCTGGCCGCCGCCGTCATTGAGTCCGCCCGGGCCATGGGGGCGGCTGTGGCCGCCACTACCCACTACGCCGAGCTGAAGGTATACGCCATGACCACCAAGGGGGTGGAGAACGCCTCCTGCGAGTTCGACGTGGAGACGCTGGCCCCCACCTACCGGGTGCTCATCGGCATTCCGGGCAAGTCCAACGCCTTTGCCATCTCCCGGCGGCTGGGGCTGCCCGACTATATCATTCAGAAGGCGGCGGACCGCATTGACGCGGAGAACGTGCGCTTCGAGGACGTGCTCAGCCAGCTGGACCTCCAGCGCCAGGCCATGGAAAGGGAGAAGGAGAAGGCCGCTCAGCTCCGCCGGGAGATGGAGGAGGCAAGGGCTCAGGCGGAGCAGTACCGGGAGCGCATTGAGGAGGAGCGGCGGAAGGCCACGGAGAAGGCCCAGGCAGAGGCCCGCGCCATTATCGAGCAGGCCCGGGACGCCGCCGACCAGACCTTCAAGGAGCTCAACGAAATGCGCCGCCGCCAGGAGCAGGCCAGGGACTGGGTGGACGACAACGAGCAGCGCTCCGAGCTGCGCCGGAAGCTCAACGAGGCGGACGCCGCCCTGGGAGGCCGTAAGGAAGAGCTCCCGCCCCCGCCGCCCACCCGGGACGCGGTGCTGGGCGACACGGTGGAGCTGCTGAAAATGGGCACTCAGGCGGAGGTCGTCGGGGTGAACAAGGACGGCACCCTCCAGCTTCAGGCGGGAATTTTGAAGCTGAAGGCGAAGCAGAGCGAGGTACGGGTGCTGGAGGAGGTCACCGCTCGGAAAAAGCAGAGCGCCCGGGACAGGCAGCGCTCGGCGGTATTCCGGCCCTTCCGGGCGGCGGCCGCCAAGGCGGAACTGGACCTGCGGGGCATGATGGTGGACGAGGCGCTGGGCGCGGTGGATCTGTTCCTGGACAACGCCCTCATGGGCAAGCTGGAGACGGTGACCATCATCCACGGCAAGGGCACCGGGGCACTGCGCAAGGCGGTGCGGGAGCACCTGAAAAAGAGCCGGTATGTGAAGGAGTACCGGCCCGGCGTCTACGGAGAAGGGGAGGATGGCGTCACGGTAGCCACGCTGAAGTGAGAAGCGCGGCTTGCGCCAGGGCTCCCCGAAAAAAGGAGACAGCGGCCTCCGGAATGGATGCAAACGGGAAAAGGAGGGCCGCAGTGGTGATTTCTGGGCGGTTTTCATGAACGGACCGCGTGATTTTTGTTGAAAATGCTCTTGACGATGCGGGTTAAATTTGATATCCTATCATAGGTAAAAGATTCGGAGAAGGTTGGGTGCAGACCAGATGTACCCGGAGCCGAGTTTTATTGATGGAGGGAATCGCTCATGTTCATGAAAGAGACTACGGTAAACAACCAGGTCGGTCTGCACGCCCGTCCGGCCACGTTCTTTATCCAGAAGGCCAACGAGTTCAAGAGCTCCATCTGGGTGGAGAAGGACGACGACCGCCGGGTCAATGCCAAGAGCCTGCTGGGTGTCCTGTCCCTGGGCATTGTGAAGGGTACGACCATCAACCTTATTGCCGACGGCCCTGATGAGGAGGCCGCCATCAATGCTCTGGTGGAGCTGATCAATTCCGAGTTTTCCGAGTGAACGCTCAAGCTGACCGAGAAAAAGCGCCGCGGTTGCGGCGCTTTTTTTGTAGGAAGCGCGACGATAGGCGCATAAGGGAGGTGAGGCAGGTTGACATTTGACGAATTACGGGACAAAGCCCACGCTCTGCCCCTCAAGCCCGGCGTGTATATCATGCAGAATGCCGCCAGTGAGGTCATTTACGTGGGTAAGGCCAAGGCGCTGAAAAACCGGGTGAGCCAGTATTTTCAGGACCAGTCCCGCCACAACGAAAAGACTCGGGTCATGGTGAGCCAGATTGACCATTTTGATGTGATTGTGGTCCAGTCGGAATTCGAGGCCCTGGTTCTGGAGTGCGCCCTCATCAAACGCCACCAGCCCCGGTATAATATCCTTCTGAAGGACAGCAAGGGCTTTCCCTATATCCGGCTGTCCCCGGGGGATTATCCCCGGTTCTCCCTGGCGTCCAGGGCGGAGGATGACGGAGCCCGGTACTTTGGACCCTATGGCTCCCGCTTTGCCAGCCAGGGCATCATCGACGCCCTGCGGGAAGCCCTGCGCCTGCCCGCCTGCCGCCGGAAGTTCCCCAGGGACATCGGGAAGGAGCGGCCCTGCCTCAATTTCCATATGGGCGTGTGCGACGGCTACTGCCGCCCGGAGATGGACCAGACCCAGTATAAAAGATCGATTGATCAGGCGGTGCGCCTGCTGGAGGGCCGGCTGGACGAGGTGGTGGACGAGCTCAACGCCGAGATGGAGCTGGCCGCGGAGGAGCTGCGGTTTGAAAAAGCCGCCCAGCTTCGGGACCGCATCCGCTCCATTCAGCTGTTGGGCAAGCGGCAGAAGGCGGTGGCCGGGTCGCTGGCGGACACCGATGTGGTGGGCTACCACCGGGGCGAGGCCAAGAGCTGCTTTGTGGTGCTCCACTATATAGGCGGGGAGCTGGCGGCCAAGGACTGGGAGCTGCTGGCCGTCCCCATGGAGGACGAACAGACCACCGTGTCCACCCTGGCGGCCCAGTATTACGGCGGGCGGGGCCAGCTGCCCCGGCAGATTTTGCTGCCCTGCGACATCGACGAGCAGGTGGAGCTGGCCCGGATGCTCACCGAAGCGGTGGGCCGCAAGGTGGAGGTGCTCACCCCCCAGCGGGGGGCCAAGATGGAGCTGGTGCGTCTGGCCAATGAGAATGCCGCCGAGGAGGTGCTCCGGGCCACCACGGCGGAGGAGCGGCGCTCCAAGCTCACCGAGGCTCTGGGGGCGCTGCTGGGCCTGGAGGAGCCTCCCCGCCGCATCGAGGCGTTTGACATCTCCAACACCGGCAGCTCGGATATTGTGGCCTCCATGACAGTCCACATCGACGGCAGGCCTTTGAAGCGGGATTACCGGCATTTTAAGCTGAAGGACATGTCCCATGCCGACGACTACGCCTCCATGGAGCAGGTGGTGGAGCGGCGGTTCCGGCGGTATCTGGACGGGGACGAGAGATTTGCGGAAAAGCCGGACCTGCTGCTGATGGACGGCGGCGCGGGACAAGTGAAGGTGGCCTGTGAAGCGCTGGAACGCCTGGGGCTGGGGGACATTCCGGTGTACGGCATGGTGAAGGACGACCGGCACCGCACCCGGGCCCTGGTGGCGGGGGACGGCCGGGAGATCGGCATCCAGGCCAACCAGGCCCTGTTTTCCATGGTGGGGCGCATTCAGGAGGAGACGCACCGCTTTGCCATCGAATTCCACCGCCAGCAGCAGGCGGGGCATTTGAAGGGCTCGGCCCTGGACGGTATCCCGGGGGTGGGACCGGCCCGGAAGGCACAGCTGCTCAAGCACTTCAAAAGCGTGAAGGCGGTGAAGGCCGCCTCGCTGGACGAGCTGGCCGCGGTGGTGCCGAAAAACACCGCTTCGGCGGTATACGGCCATTTCCACAGCGCGGAGACGGACAAAGGAAAGGATGAGACGCCATGAGAGTGATTACCGGCCTTGCCAGGGGGAGGCGGCTGGAGGAGGTGCCCGGACTGGACACCCGGCCCACCGCCGGACGGGTCAAGGAAGGGCTGTTCAGCGCCATCCAGTTTGACATTGAGGGACGGCGGGTGCTGGATCTGTTTGCCGGTACGGGCCAGCTGGGAATTGAGGCGCTGAGCCGGGGCGCGGCCTTCTGCGACTTTGTGGACAATGCCCCTGGGGCGCTGAATGTGGTCAGGCGCAACCTCAAAACCTGCGGCTTTGAGGACCGTTCCGCCTGCCACGGCCAGGATTTTTCCGCCTTTCTCAGCCGGCCGCGGGAGAAATACGGCCTTGTTTTTCTGGACCCGCCCTATGCTTCGGGGAATCTGGAGCGGGCGCTGAAGCGCATCACGGCGATTGACATTGTGGTGGAAAATGGTATAATAGTGTGCGAAAGTCCGGTGGACCACCCCCTGCCGGAGCTGGACGCCCCCTACGAGATGGGGCGGGACTACCGGTACGGCAGGATCAAATTCACCCTGTACCGCAGGAGGACAAGCCCATGAGACGCGCCATCTACCCCGGCAGCTTCGACCCGGTGACCCTGGGCCATCTGGATGTGATCAAACGGGCCGCCGCCATTTTCGATGAGCTGATCGTGTGCGTCAGCGTAAATTCCGCCAAGCCCTCCGGCCTGTTCTCCCCTCAGGAGCGGGTGGAGCTGATCCGCATGGTGACCGAGGACCTGCCCAATGTGCGGGCGGACTGCTCCCGGGAGCTGGTGGCCGAATACGCCAAGCGTAACCGGGCCCGGGTGCTGGTGAAGGGGCTGCGGGCGGTGTCCGACTACGAGTCGGAGATCCAGATGGCCATGCTGAACGCCAAGCTGTACCCCAAGCTGGATACGGTGTTTTTGTATACAAGGCCCAAGTATGCCTTCCTCAGCTCCACCGTGGTGAAGGAGTTGGCCCGGTATGGAGCAGACCTGTCTGATTTTGTGCCCCGGCAGATTATCGACCGGGTGCGCGCCAAGGTGGCGGGGGGCGGGCCGAACCGTCTCTGACCAATGTGCGGGAAGCGGATTTCATACACGGAAAAGGAGAGATGACGCATGGCGACAGCCGTGGACGAACTGCTGGATATGCTCTTTGATATGATTGACGAGGCGAAAAACGCCGCGTTCAGCGGGGACAAGTGCGTGATTGAACGGGACAAGGCGCTGGACCTCATTGAGGACGCAAAAAAGCAGCTCCCAGTGGATTTGGCGGAGGCCCGGAAGATTCTCAACGCCCGGAACGAGTATCTGGCCGCCGCTAAGAGGGAGGCGGAGGAGATCAAAAAGCGGGCGGAGATTGAGGCCAATCAGATGGTCAGCGAGGCGCCGGTGATGAATCAGGCCAGGCAGAAGGCCCGGGAGGTGCTTGCCCACGCCGATGAGGAGGCAAAAAAGACCTGCCGGGAGACGAACGAGTACTGCGTGGATCTGCTGCGCCGGACGGAGGACGCGCTGGCGGCCGCCCATGCGGAGATGCGTCAGGTGCACAACCAGTTCCGCTCCGGCATGGGCGGGGGAGGCGACCGGCCCAGCTCCTCCGGCGGGAGCCGGATGTACGACGCCGAGGCCGACGGGTGATATCCGGCGGATTCGTTAAAAATTTGGGAAAAAATCCCGCTGCGAGCAATCGCGGCGGGATTTTTTTGTGTACCAGATGCGGGAAAGAGCAGGCAAAACGCCCCAATAATCTGTGACAATTGGGACCTTTCAAAACGGTAAACGAATACTTGTTCGACATAAAAATACAAGGAATCCTTGAAAAATGAGCGAATTCACCGAAAAAAAGTCCTTGCATTTTATGGTAGCCTACGGTATACTGAGAGACACAGTGGAGTGAAATGGAGGAAAACTTCTGCAATTTGGAGTGAAATGGAGGGAGAGAGATGACCGGCACATACGAGCACAGCATCGACAACGCCGGACGTCTCATCGTGCCCGCCAAGCTCCGGGACAAGCTGGGCTCCACCTTTTACCTGTCCGTGGGGGTGAAGGAGAACCTGACTCTGTACCCGCTGTCCACCTGGGACAGGCTTCGCGCCAAAGCCATTGAGAACTCTTATGACCTGGATATATTCTTCGCCGCCGCGAGGGAGTGCGAGGTGGACAAGCAGTGGCGCTTTCAAATCCCCGCTGATATGAAAGAGTTCGCAAAGATTGACCGGGATGTGGTGATCACCGGCAACAATGACCGGGCCCAGATCTGGAGCGCGGAGAACTGGAAGGCCAAGACCAGCCAGCAGCTCAATCCCGAGTACATTGCCAAGCTGCTGAAGGGGTTGGGAATCTGAGATGGAATATACACACAAGCCGGTGCTTCTGACGGAGTGTCTGGACGGGCTGAACATACACCCCGAAGGGACCTATGTGGACGGGACACTGGGCCGGGCGGGCCACGCGCTGGAGATCGTCAGGCGGCTCAGCGGCGGGCGGCTCATCGCCATCGACCGGGACAAGGCCGCCCTGGACGCCGCCCCCGCCCGTCTGGAGGGGCATATGGACAAGGTGACCCTGGTGCGGGGGAACTTTGGAGACTTGCCCGCCATTCTGGCTTCGCTGGGCGTGGAGGGAGTGGACGGGATGCTGTTCGACCTGGGCGTGTCCTCCCCCCAGTTGGACGACGGCAGCCGGGGGTTCTCCTACCTCCAGGACGCGCCCCTGGATATGCGGATGGACCAATCCGCCCCCCTCACCGCCCGGGATGTGGTGAACGGCTGGAGCCAGGAGGAACTGAAGCGCATGCTCTGGCAGTACGGCGAGGAGCGCTATTCCGGCACCATCGCCGCCGCCATGGTCCGGGCGCGGGAGCAGGCCCCCATTGAAACCACCGGACAGCTGGCGGAGCTTATCCGCTCGGCCATGCCCGCAAAAGCGAGGCGGGAAAAGCAGCACCCCGCTAAGCGGTCCTTCCAGGCCATCCGGATTGCGGTGAACGATGAGCTGGGCGAGGTGGAGCGGCTGCTGGACGGTGCGCTGGAGCTGCTGAACCCGGGGGGGCGGCTGGCAATCATATCGTTTCATTCCCTGGAGGACCGGTTGGTCAAGACGGCCTATGGGGAGTGGGCAAAGGGCTGCACCTGCCCGCCTGACTTTCCGGTGTGTGTGTGCGGCAAGACGCCCAGGGTGAAGCTGGTGGGCAGGCGCCCCATCACGGCAGGCGAAGCGGAACTTGAGGAAAATCCCCGGGCCCGGAGCGCGAAGCTTCGGGTGGCGGAGAAGCTTTAACCCCGGCTTCGGGACAGCGGGGTTTGGACAGAAGAGGAGGGGCCCTTATGGCCGAACGCAATACGCGCAATATGCGGGATACAAGGCGGTACCGAACCAACGGAAGCGTGGCCTACCAGCCGGAGCCGGAGCTGGAGCCCGTCCGCCGGGAGCAGGTGCGGGGCAATACGGTCCGGAAGCCGGCCCCTGCCCGCCGTCCGCAGGTCCGGCCCCGCCGCCGTCCGGCGGCCCGGCCCAGTATTCAGGTCCGCGATCAGACCGCCGTGGCGCCCTTTGCCATTGTGGGCCTGTTTGCGGTGCTGGCCTGCACTCTGCTGCTGGTGGTGAACAGCGCCCGGCTGGCGGTGGCCAACAACGATATTGTAGAGCTGCGCACCACTCTGGCCGACCTCCAGGATGAGAACCGCACGCTCCAGGCCAAGTATGAGCTGGTATTTGACCTGGAGGCCATCGAGCAGCAGTTCCTGTCCAGCGGCACCATGGTCAAGCCGGGTCCTGGCCAGACGATCTACTTGGACCTGTCCGGAGGGGACAGCGTGGTATATTATGACGGCGCGGGGGAGGGCCTGTCGGGCATCCTCCAGCGTGCGGAGCTGTTTTTTGCCGGCCTGCTGTCATAGCGGGCCTGTCCCTCCACATAACATGGAGGGAGAACCGCGGCGCCCGGGGCGCCCAAACCATACAGAGAGAAAGAGGGGCGTGTGGAACACACAGGGTTCCCGCGCCCTTCTCCCGTGGAGGCGGACAGCCAGGAGCCGTCTAATTCAGACAAGGAGCGTTGCTCATGCAGGACCCCAACCGTAAACCCCGCCGCTCGGAGGGGAAAAACAACCGAAGCCTGTTCCGGCGTACCATTTTTTTGATGGTGGTGCTGGGGGTGGGGATGTTCCTGCCTCTGGCGGCGCAGCTCTATCAGCTCCAGATCGTGGAGCAGGAGGACTGGGAGAAGCGGGCCGCCACCCAGCAGACCAAAAGCGTGTCCGTTGCGGCCAACCGCGGGACGATCTACGACCGGGAGGGCCGGACCATGGCCATGTCCGCCACGGTCTACAAGCTGGTCCTGTCCCCCATGGGGGTGGTCGGCTCCATCAACAAGGAGAAGTACGAGAAAGACGGGCAGCTGGACGAAATCGCCTATGAACAGGCCCTGTATAACCTGCGCAAGACCATTGTGGACGGCATTGTGGACCTGTTTGGCTATGATGAGGAGCTCCTGTGGAAGCGCATCGAGCGCGTCAACTCGGGATACGAGGTGCTGTATTATGAGCTGGAGGAGGAGGACGCCGAAAAGGCCCGCCAGTTTATCAGCGAAAACAAGGTGTCCGGCGGGCTTCAGCTCACCCCCAGCAGCAAGCGGTATTACCCCTTTTCCTCCATCGGCTCCCACATTCTGGGTTACATGTCCCAGAACAAGAACAGCGGCGACAACAAGGTGGGAGCCCAGGGCATTGAGGCGCTGTATGAGGACCTGCTGTCCGGCGAGCTGGGCCGGGTGGTCACGTCTAAAAACGGCTGGGGCATGGAGATGCCTTCCGGCTATGATATGTACTTTGACGCCCAGGACGGCTACGACATCACCCTGACCTTGGACGAGCGCATTCAGGCCATGCTGGAGCAGAGTCTGGCGGAGGGCATTGCTACCTACGATATTCAAAACGGCGCTTTTGGTCTGGCCATCGACCCCCGCACGGGGGCGGTGCTGGCCATGGCCAGCACACCGGACTTCGACCCAAACCACTATGACCAGATCATCAATGAGGAATTGCAGCGGGAGCTGGACGCCGTCGCCGAGGAGAAGGGAAAGGACAGCGAGGAGTATGGGGCGGCGCTGTCCGCCGCCCGGAACAAGCAGTGGCGCAACCGCACCGTGTCCGACCTGTATGAGCCGGGGTCCGTATTCAAGCCCATCACCGTGTCCATGGGCCTGGAGGAGGGTATCATTTCTCTGGACGATCATTACTATTGCGGCGGCGTAAAGACGGTGGGCGGCTGGCCCATCGGCTGCCACAAGCGTACGGGCCATGGAGATCAGACCCTGACAGAGGCTGTGATGAACTCCTGCAATGTGGCCTTGATGGACATTGGCGAGAAGATCGGCGCGGAAACCTTTTGGTCCTATCTGGAGGACTATGGGTTGACGGAAACGACAGGCATCGACCTGAACGGGGAGGAGAACAGCTATCTCTGGGACGAGGATATGTTCAAAAGCATTTACGGAGAGTCCTCCCTGGCCACCGGCTCCTTTGGTCAGACCTTCAAGGTGACGCCTATCCAGATGATCACCGCCTTTGCCGCCGTCATCAACGGCGGGCATCTGCTCCAGCCCTATCTGGTGCAGTCCGCCACCGACCAGGAGGGCAACACCGTGTTCTACCACGAGACCCAGGAGGTCCGGCAGGTCATCAGCGAATCCACCTCCGAGAAGGTGCGGGGCATTTTGGAGCAGGTGGTGGGCACTCCCAAGGGCTCCGGCCACAACGCCTCCATGACCGGCTACCGCATCGGCGGCAAGACGGGCACCTCGGAAAAGCGGGACGAGGACACCGGGGACGTGATTTGCTCCTTCATGGGCTTCGCCCCGGCGGACGATCCCCAGGTGCTGGTGCTGCTGTGCTACGACAGCCCTAAGCGGTCCGGCCCGAAATCCAATTACATCGCCTCCGGAACCTACATCAGCGGCGGCAATATCGCCGCCCCCATGGCGGGCAAGCTCATCGCCGGCATTCTGGACTACATGGGCGTGGAGCGGCAGTACAGCTCCGACGAGCTGTCCGGTGTGGACACCATGATGCCCCGGGTCATCGGTCAGGAGCTGACGGTGGCCAAGGGCGCGCTGCAAAACCAGGGCTTCGAGTGCCGCACGGTGGGCACGGGCAACATTGTCACCCACCAGGTCCCGGCGGCGGGGGCGTACATCCCCGGCGGGTCCGAGGTGGTGCTCTACCTGGGCGAGGAGGCCCCGCCGGAGCAGGTGGAGGTGCCCGACCTGTCCGGACTGAGCCCCACGGCGGCCAAGGTGAAGCTGGAGAGCCAGGGGCTGTTTATGAAGGCTTCGGGTGTGGTGGACTATACCGACCCCAACGTGGTGATGACTACCCAGACGGTGAGCGCGGGCACGATGGTGTCCCCCGGCACAGTGGTGGAGGTATGGTTCGTGAGCAGTATTGAGTATGGAGATCAGTAGAAACGGAGGGGGAGCCCCCGTGGCCGTGGTGGGCCGGGGAGATACCCTCACCGCCGCGCTGCTGCGCAGGCTGCTGCCCGGCCCGGTGGTGGAGCTCACTCCCTGCCAGGCGGTGTGGGACGAGGGGCAGCGTTACCGGGCGGTGGTGGTGGAGAACTTCGGCCTCCCCGTCCGGGGGACGCTGAGCGGCTGCGCCGCCGCCCGCTGGGCGCTGTCCCGGCGGACGGGGGTCACCGTGGTGGGGCTGGACGACCCGGAGGGACGGCGGCTGGCCGCCGCCGGAGACGGCGCGGTCTACGCCTACTCCGACGGCAGGCCCCAGGCGGATCTGACGGCAAAAAATGTCCGCCTCCGGGGAGGGCGGCTGGAGTTCGAGGCGCTGGCGGGGGACCAGCTGACCCGGGTGCGGGTGCCCGTGGGGGACGCGCCCCGGCTGTACGACCATCTGGCGGCGCTGGCGGGGGCGCTGGCCCTGGGGATGCCCCTGTCGGACGCGGTGGAACGGCTGAACGGTTAAGCTTGGGAATCACAGAAGAGAAAGCGGAGGAGAAGCTATGGTACGGATACTGCTGGCGGCATTGTCCGCCTTTGTGCTCTCGGTGGCGGTGGGCTGGTTCCTCATACCCGCCCTGCGGGCCCTGCACGCGGGGCAGTCGATCAAGGAGATCGGTCCCAACTGGCACAAAAACAAGGAAGGCACCCCTACTATGGGGGGGATCATGTTTATTGCGGCCATGGTTGTTGTGGTGCTGGCCTTTGGCTGGCAGGACATGGCGGGGGGCAACTGGCAGGCGGTATTTGTGCTGGGCTTTGCCCTGGTGTGCGGCGCCATCGGCTTCATTGACGACTACGCGAAAATCCGCAAGCACGAGAACACCGGCCTCACCGCCGGATGGAAGTTCCTGCTCCAGCTGGCGGCGGCTATCGCGTTTCTGGCGCTGCTGCGGTGGCGGGGGCACCTCAGCCCCAACCTGTACGTACCCTTTGTCAATCTGTACTGGCCCCTGCCCTGGGGGGTGTACCTGGTGTTCGCCGCCTTTGTGATGGTGGGCTGCGTCAACGCGGTGAACCTCACCGATGGGCTGGACGGTCTGGCCGGCTCGGTGACCTTGGCGGTGTCGGTGTTTTTTGCCGTGCTGTCCCAGTGGTGGGACTACGGCGCGGTGGGCGTGTTTGCCGGAGCGCTGGCAGGGGGTCTGCTGGGCTTCCTGGTGTACAACTTCCACCCCGCCAAGGTGTTCATGGGGGACACCGGCTCCCTGTTCCTGGGGGGGGCGGTGTGCGGCATGGCCTTTGCCCTGGACGCGCCGCTGGTGCTGGTGCCGGTGGGGGTCATCTACATCGCCGAAACCATGAGCGACATCATCCAGGTGGGCTATTTCAAGCTCACCCACGGCAAGCGGATTTTCCGCATGGCTCCCCTGCACCACCATTTGGAGCTGGGCGGTTGGAGCGAGGTACGTATTGTGCTCACCTTTACGGGGATCACGGTGGCCTTTTGTCTGCTGGCCTTTGTGGGGGTCATGTACCGGTACGCCATTTGAGCGCGGAGCCGTTGTGAGCGGCGCGGAAGCGCGGAATTTCAACTGAGAGGAGATGGGCGCCATGCGAAAAAAAGCGAAGCGGGACCTGACCATTGAGCAGCAGCTGGCCAGGGGCCCCATCGACCTGCCCTTTCTGGCCCTGGTGATGCTGCTCACCGCCATCGGTCTGATCATGGTGCTGTCCGCCTCCTACGCCTCCGCCATGTACGACCTGGACCCGGCCATCAACACCGGCGGCGACCCGCTGTACTATTTCAAGCGGCAGTTTGGATTTGCGGTGTTGGGTGTGTTCGCCATGTTCGTCATCTCCAAAATTGACTACCAGCATTTCCGCTGGATGTCTGTTTTTGTGCTGGGAGCGTCCATCGTGCTGATGCTGCTGGTGTTTGTCCCCTATTTCGGCCGGTCGGGCGGCGGCGCGCTGCGGTGGGTCAAGATTGGCCCGATTCGGTTTCAGCCCTCGGAGATCGCCAAGGTGGGGGTCATCATGTTCTTTGCCGCAGGGCTGTCCAAGCGGACCGGGCAGGTGGGACTGGACAGGCGGTGGAGCAAACGCACCCTCACCGGGCGGATGGCCGCCCGGCTGGACCGGGTGGGCCTGCTGGAGCTGATCCCCTACGGCATTGTTCTGGTGGTGGTGCTGGGGGTCATTGCCATGCAGCGCCATATGTCGGCCATGGTCCTGATTGTGGTGGCGGCGGCCTCGGTGCTCTTTGCCTCCGGCGTGCCGCTGGGCTGGTTCGCCATGGGCGGGGCGCTGGTGAGCGGAGCGCTGGTGTGGATCATCACCCAGACCAGCTATATGACCGCCCGCATCAAAATATGGCGGGATCCCTTCAGCGACCCCAAGGGAGACGGCTTTCAGCCAATCCAGTCCAAGATTGCCATTGGCTCCGGCGGATTGCTGGGGACGGGGCTGGGCAACAGCCGCCAGAAATACCTGTTCCTTCCGGAGGAGCACAACGACTACATTTTTGCCATCGTCTGCGAGGAGCTGGGCATGGTGGGGGCCTGCGTCATCATGGCGCTGTTCGCCCTGCTCATCATCCGGGGGTACTGGCTGGCCCTTCATGCCCGGGACCGGTTCGGCACCCTGCTCATCGTGGGTATTACGTCGTTGACCGCCTTCCAGACCTTTTTCAACATCGGCGTGGTCACCGGCTTCCTGCCCCCCACCGGCATCTCTCTGCCCTTTTTCAGCTACGGCGGTACGGCTTTGGCCATCCAATTGGCGGAGATGGGCATGGTATTGAGCGTATCCAGGCAGATTGCCGCCCCAAAGGCGGAGTAGGAGGCGGGCTCTATGCGAGTGATATTTACCTGCGGCGGCTCGGCGGGCCACGTCAACCCGGCCCTGGCCGTGGCTCAGCAATTTGAGGCCCACCACCCCGGCTGTGAGATCCTGTTCGTGGGGGCGGAGCGGGGGATGGAGCAGCGGCTGGTATCCCAGGCGGGCTATCCCATCGAGACGGTACAGGTATCCACCTTCGAGCGCGCCTGGAGTTTCAAGGTGCTCAGGCACAACGTGAGCAGCGCCCTCAAGCTCCCCGTGGGCCAGCACGAGGCGGCCTCTATTCTCAAGCGGTTCAAGCCGGACCTGGTGGTGGGCACCGGGGGCTACGCCTCCTATCCCGCCGTCCACGAGGCGGCGCGGCGGCACATTCCCTGCGCCATCCACGAGTCCAACGCCTACCCGGGCCTCACCACCCGGGCGCTGGCCAACAAGGTGGATCTGGTGATGGTGGGCTTTCCCGAGGCGGCGGAGTACTACAAGGACGCCAAGCGGGTGGCCGTCACCGGCACGCCGGTGCGGGGGGAGTTTTTTTCCCTGGACCGGGAGCGGGCCCGGCTGGAGCTTGGCCTGACGGACAGCCAGCCCCTGGTCATCTCCTTCTGGGGCTCCCAGGGGGCGGGGCACATGAGCGAGCGCACAGTGGACTTTGTGGAGCGCTGGGCCGCCGAGGGCCGCAGGTTTCACTACGTCCACGCCGCCGGACGCGACTACGAGGACATGACCGCCGAGCTGAAAAAGCGGGGGGTGGCGGTGACAGACCGGGAGGTGCGGCCCTACATCGACGACATGCCGGTGGTAATGGCGGCGGCGGACCTGGTGATCTGCCGGGCGGGGGCGTCCACCATCGGGGAGCTCACCGCCCTGGGCAAGCCCGCCGTTCTGGTGCCCTCTCCCTTTGTGGCGGCCAACCACCAGTTCAAGAACGCCAAGGTATTGGCGGACCGGGGTGGGGTGAAGCTGATCGAGGAGAAGGACTGCACCGGCGAGGGGCTGTACGGCGCGGCTATGGAGCTGCTGGCCGACGGCGCACGCCGGGCTGCCATGGGCCGGGCGCTGAAGGAGCTGGCCGCACCCAACGCCGCCCAGGATATCTATGAAAACCTCATCCGCCTCATAAAATAACGGCTGAAAGCCCTTCCGCATAGAATGAATTGAGATTCTTTCTATGGGGAGGCTTTGCCATGAGTGTGATGTATCTGCGGGGCGGGACGCCGCTGGAGGGGGAGCTGTCCGTCCACGGGGCGAAGAACAGCGTGCTGCCCATTTTAGCGGCCTGCCTGCTGGCCCGAGGTCCGGTAGTGCTCCACAACTGCCCCCGGCTCACCGATGTCACCGCCGCGCTGGGCATACTCCGCCGCCTGGGCTGCAAGGCGGAGCAGGAGGGACACACGGTGATTGTAGACCCCTCCGGGGCGTCTGGGTGCTCCATCTCGGAGGAGCAGATGCGGGCCATGCGCTCGTCCATCATTTTTCTGGGACCGCTGCTGGCCCGGACCGGGGAGGCCCATCTGACCTACCCCGGCGGATGCGAGCTGGGCCCCCGGCCCATCGACCTGCACCTGGCCGCAATCCGGGCCATGGGGTGCGAGATCCGCGAGGACCGGGGCATCCACTGTCAGGGAAGGCCCCGGGGAGGGGAGGTCCAGCTGGCCCTGCCCAGCGTGGGCGCCACGGAAAACGCCATGCTGTGCGCCGTGGGGGCGTCCGGCCCCACCACCATCTCCAACGCCGCCCGAGAGCCTGAGATCGGCGACCTTCAGAGCTTCCTCAACCGGCTGGGGGCGGCGGTGCGGGGCGCGGGGAGCTCCACCATCACGGTGGAGGGAGGCAGGACCCTGTCCGGCGGGGAGTTCACCGTCATGGGGGACCGCATTGTGGCGGCTACGCTGCTGTCCGCCGGCGCGGCGGCAGGGGGGCGAGTACGTCTGAGCGGGGTGGACTGGCGGCATCTGGCCACCGTTCTGTCCGTGCTCCATCAGGCGGGCTGCCGGGTGGAGAGCAGACTGGAGTATGTGGAACTGAAACGGGACCGGAATGTGCCGCTGAAAGCGGTGCCCACCATCCGCACGGCCCCCTATCCCGGCTTCCCCACCGACGCACAGGCCCCCGTGATGGCGGCGCTGGCGGCGTCCCAGGGGTGCACGCTGTTTGTGGAGGCCATGTTTGACAGCCGGTACCGCCATGTGCCCGAGCTCATCCGGATGGGGGCGGATATCACCACAGAGGGCCGGGTGGCCCTGGTCCGGGGGGTGGAGCGGCTTCGGGGAGCACGGGTGGAAGCGTCGGACCTGAGGGGTGGCGGCGCGCTGGCGGCGGCGGCCCTGGGGGCGGAGGGGACCACCGTCCTGTCCGGACTGAACCATATCGACCGGGGCTATGAGGGCATGGAGGAGATGCTCCGCGCTTTGGGCGCGGACGTGGAGCGCCGGGAAGCGTGAGGATAGCCGCGCAGGGGAGCTTGGACCGGAACGAGGGCAAAAGCCCAGCCGCCCGGGCGCTTATTTGAGACAGAACGGAGATGATAACCGTGGCAAAACAGCGCAGGCACAGCCGGCCAAGCCGCCGTCGGGGGCGCTTCGGCGGACTGTATAAAGTGTTGTCCGTTCTGCTCATTGCCGCCGCGGTCATGATCGCCTGTGTGGTGTTCTTCCGGGTGAACTCGGTGGAAGTGGAGGGAAATGTGCGCTACACGGTCCAGGAGGTGATGGAGGCGTCCGGCGTGCAGACCGGCGACAATCTGATCTTCCTGCCGAGAAGCCGTGTGTCCGCACGGATTCTGACCCAGCTGCCCTATGTGGAAAATGTGGCCTTCAAGGCGCGGTATCCGGACCGGCTGGTGATCCGGGTGACGGAACGGGTGGCGGCGGCATCGGTGGAATCCGCCGAGGGCCGCTGGCTGATCTCCACCCAGGGAAAGCTGCTGGAGAAGGACAACGGCTCCATTCAAACCATCCAGATCACCGGACTGACGGCGGTGGGCCCCTATGCCGGAGGAATGGTACAGACCGAGGAGGAGGACCGGCTCACCCTGGACTATGTGAAGGAGCTGCTGGCCGTGCTGGAGGAGCAGGAAATGCTGGGCCAGTGCACGGCGCTGGACTGCACCGCCGCCGCTTCTATGACGCTGAATTACGGCATTTACCGCCTGCGGCTGCCCCGGGGCGGGGATTATGACTACTGCATCCGTCTGGCCCGGAGCGCCCTGGCCTCCGGCCTGGAGGAGGGCCGGATTTTGGAAGGACAGGGGGGGCTGCTGGACCTCACGGTGGCCGACGGCAGGGCCCGGTTCCGGCCGGACACCGGCTGAGATTTTTCCCAGCGGCAAAAAACTGCGATTTTCTATTGACCCCGGGGGGAAAAAAGGGTACAATACTACAAGATATGGTTTGATATCAACTAAACCTTATGATCACTGGTTTTACATAGGAGGGTCACAGGATGGCATTTGTAATGGATTCCGCTGCCAGCCATGAGGACGTATTAAAGGTTATCGGCGTAGGCGGCGGGGGAAATAATGTGGTCAACCGTATGGTCCGTGCGGGGATGCAGGGCGTGGAGTTCATCGCGGTGAACACCGACCGCCAGTGCCTCAACGCCTCCGAGGCCACACAGAAGCTGGCCATCGGCGAGAAGCTCACCGGCGGCAAGGGCGCGGGGGCCAACCCGGAGGTGGGCCGGGAGTCCGCCAAGGAGAGCAAGGAGCAGATCAACGCCCTGCTGGAAGGGGCGGACATGGTATTTGTCACCGCCGGCATGGGGGGCGGCACCGGAACCGGCGCGGCCCCCGTGGTGGCGGAGATCGCCAAGGAGAAGGGTATCCTCACCGTGGGTGTGGTCACCAAGCCCTTCAACTTTGAGGGCCGCCGCCGTATGGAGCAGGCCGCCCAGGGCATTGAGGAGCTGCGGCAGAAGGTGGATTCCCTGGTGATCATCCCCAATGACCGGCTCCAGTACGCCACCGATGAGAAGATCACCTTTGCCAACGCCTTTGCCATTGCCGACGACGTGCTGCGCCAGGCGGTGCAGTCCATTTCCGACCTGATCAAGACCACCGGCCTCATCAATCTGGACTTTGCCGACGTCACCGCCGTGATGAAGGACGCGGGGCTGGCCCACATGGGAGTGGGCCGGGCCGCAGGCAAGAACAAGGCGGAGGAGGCCACCCGCATTGCCATCAACAGCCCGTTGCTGGAGACCTCCATTCAGGGGGCCAAGGGCATTATCGTCAACATCACCGGCCCCATGGATATGGGCCTGGAGGAGGTGGAGCAGGCCGCCGAGATGGTCAAGCAGGTGGCCGATCCGGACGCGCTGTTCATGATGGGCACCGCCTTTGACGACACCCTGGAGGATGAGCTGCGGGTCACCGTCATCGCCACCGGCTTCGGCACGGTGGACAACCCTGTCCCCGCCAAGGAGGGGGAGCGGCCCGCCGAGACTCCGCCTCAGGCCAGAGTGCAGCCCAAGGCCGCCGAGGACCGGCCCAAGTGTGTCCCGGCGGGAGTGGGTCCCATTACGCCCCCCCGGCCCCTGTCCGAGACGGCGGCCGAGCAGGTGGAAGAGGACCCCTTTGACGAGATCTTCCGTATTTTTAACAAGCGCTGAAATTGCCCCTCCCGACGGACCGCCGGGAGGGGTTTACACCCATTTTAGACGGGAGGGACCGCTGTGGAATATGTGCCCGCAAAGCACCTGCTCCATCGCAGCCGGTCCACGGAGTGGTTTGGAACCGACCACACCATGAACCTCTACCGGGGCTGCTGCCACGGCTGCCTCTACTGCGACAGCCGCAGCGACTGCTATCAGATTGAGCGGTTCGGCGAGGTGCGGGCCAAGGCGGACGCCTTGCGCATCCTCCGGGACGACCTGGCCCGAAAGGTGCGGCCGGCCTTGATCTGCACCGGCTCCATGAGTGATCCCTACAACCCGTTTGAGGCGGAATTGCGGCTCACCCGCCGGGCGCTGGAGCTCATCGACGCCTATGACTGCGGCACGGCCATTGCCACAAAAAGCGACCTGATTGTCCGGGATATCGACATTCTCTCCTCCATCCAGCGCCACTCCCCGGTGATCTGCAAGATTACCGTCACCACGGCGGACGACGCGCTGGCGGCAAAAATTGAGCCGGGTGCGCCACCCCCCAGCCGCCGTCTGGCGGCGCTGAAGCGGCTGGCCGGGGCGGGGCTGTTCACCGGAGTTCTGCTGATGCCGGTGCTGCCCTTTCTGGAGGACAGCGAGGAGCATGTGCTGACCGTGGTGGAGAGCGCCGCCCAGGCAGGGGTGCGGTTCATCTATCCGGCCTTCGGCGTCACTATGCGGCAAGGTCAGCGGGAGTATTTTCTGGATGGGCTGGAGCGGGCCTTCCCCGGCCGGGGGCTGAGGGAGCGCTACCTGCGGCAGTATGGGAGCCGTTACCGGTGTGCCAGCCCCAGGGCGGGTTTACTCTGGAAGGCGTTTGCCGGTTCCTGCCGGAGGTATGGGATTCTGTACGATATGAAGGCTATTGTCCGGGCCGCTACCCTGGGGTACGGGGACCGGCAGCTCACATTTTTCGATTGACAGGGGAAGGGACAATGGAAGTGAGAGGACGGTTTGCCCCCACCCCCAGCGGGCGGATGCACCTGGGCAATCTGCTGGCGGCGCTGCTGGCCTGGCTGGATGTGCGCGCCGCCGGCGGAGAGCTGGTACTGCGGATTGAGGATCTGGACACCCAGCGCACCAGCCCGGACTTTGCCCGGCAGCTCATGGACGACCTGCGCTGGCTGGGTCTGGACTGGGACGCGGGGGGCCTGGAGCCGGACTATATGCAGAGCCGCCGCACCGCCTATTATGAGGAGGCGTTCCGCGTTCTGGAGGAGCGGGGGCTGATCTATCCCTGCTACTGCACCCGGTCGGAGCGGATGGCGGCCTCGGCCCCGCATCGGGAGGACGGCGCGGTGGTATACTCCGGAAGGTGCTTTCACCTGACGGCGGAGGAGCGGTGGGAGCTGGAGCGGCAGGGCCGCCGTCCGGCCTGGCGGGTGCGGTGCCCTGACCGGACCGTGGCCCTGGAGGACGGAAATTGCGGGCCCTACGCCGAAAATCTGGCCCGCGACTGCGGAGATTTCATCGTCCGGCGGTCCGACGGGGTGTTCGCCTATCAGCTGGCGGTGGTGGTGGACGACGCGCTGATGAGGGTGAACCATGTGGTTCGGGGCCGGGATCTGCTGTGCTCCGCCCCCCGGCAGGCGTGGCTCCATCAGACGCTGGGCTATGAGCCGCCCCGCTTTTTTCACACGCCGCTGCTGCTGGCGCCGGACGGGCGGCGGCTGGCCAAACGGGACCACGATCTGGATATGGGGGCGCTCCGGGAGCGCTATACGCCGGAGGAGCTCACCGGCCTGCTGGCCTTCTATGCGGGGCTGTTGGACAGGCCGGAAAAAGTGACAGCCGGGGAGCTCGTCCACCAGTTTTCCTGGGCAAAAGTGCCGAAAAACGACGTTGTAGTTTGTTTATCTTGACAGGCACCCAAACAGAGCGTAAAATGGGAAAAATTATATAATAGGAGGATGAACTATGGCGCAGATGGATTGGAACGACAAGTTCGGCAAGCGGGGCCTCACCTTTGACGACGTACTGCTCATCCCAGCGGAGAGCAATGTGCTCCCGGCGGACGTGGATCTGCACACCCAGCTGACGAAAAAGATCACCTTGAACATCCCGGTGATGAGCGCGGCCATGGACACGGTCACGGAATACCGCATGGCTATTGCCCTGGCCCGGGAGGGCGGCATCGGCGTGATCCATAAAAACATGTCCATCGGCCAGCAGGCCGAGCAGGTGGACATGGTGAAGCGCAGTGAGAACGGCGTCATCACCGATCCCTTCTGGCTGGGCCCCGGCCACACCCTGGCGGAGGCGGACGAGCTGATGGCCAAGTTCCGCATCTCGGGCGTGCCCATCTGCGACGGCGGCAGGCTCATCGGCATCATCACCAACCGGGACATGAAGTTTGAGACAGACATGAACCAGCTCATCGACAATGTGATGACCAAGGACCACCTTGTCACCGCCCCCGAGGGCACCAACCTGGACCAGGCCCGGGAAATTCTCCGCAAGCATAAGATTGAGAAGCTGCCCATTGTGGACGATCAGTTCCGTCTGAAGGGGCTGATTACCATCAAGGATATTGAGAAGGCTCAGGTCTACCCCAACTCCGCCCGGGATGAGCAGGGCCGGCTGATGGTGGGCGCGGCCATCGGCGTCACCCCCGACGTGCTGGACCGGGTGGCCGCCCTGGTGGAGGCGGGGGCGGACGTGCTGTGCCTGGACTCCGCCCACGGCCACTCCCGGAATATTCTGGAGTGCGTGATGAGGATCAAGTCTCTGTATCCCGACGTTCAGCTGGTGGCGGGCAACGTGGCCACCGCCGAGGGCACCCGCGCCCTCATTGAGGCGGGGGCGGACTGCGTAAAGATCGGCATTGGCCCCGGCTCCATCTGCACCACCCGTGTGGTGGCCGGCATCGGCGTGCCCCAGATCACCGCCGTGTTCGACGCGGCCCAGGTGGCGGCGGAGTACGGCGTGCCCATCATCGCCGACGGCGGCATCAAATATTCCGGCGACATTGCCAAGGCCATCGCCGCGGGCGGCAACGTGGTCATGCTGGGCTCCCTGCTGGCGGGCTGCGAGGAGTCCCCCGGCGACACCGAGGTGTACCAGGGCCGTCAGTTCAAG
>ERZ808051.507-NODE-507-length-41205-cov-4.420638_pt1 | contig 41205 bp, 33 predicted proteins | sample MGYA00380199_ERZ808051 | MGnify/ENA primary metagenome ERZ808051 (study PRJEB31490, sample SAMN06133391) | mouse gut metagenome | isolation source: J11 | host: mice | place: China: Chengdu | collected 2015-05 ... | reverse complement strand
AACGAATTCCATGGGTATCACGATCCTTCGGCAAAGAGTCTCCCTCTGATCACGATAGGCTGCGCTTCCGGCAGCACCTATCAAAACTTGCAGAAACGAGTGGTCATGATCAATCTCAACGCGAAAATGCTCAATTCCCTTCTCCTCTCCTGCTTCGGGGAGGACAGCTGCGTATATCTGCTGGACGAAAACCTGTCTATTCTCCAAGCGACGCACACCGTAGACGGGGCAGGGCTGGATCTGACGCCGCTGGCAAATGGGAGCAATACAACGGGACAGTTCCCCGCATCCCTCCATGGCAGCACCGGCCAGGCAGTCTACATGCGCAACGAAAACAACGGCTTTACCATTGTGAAATACATCTCGGACAACGAGAACCGCCAGGATGCCACCGCTCTGGAAATCATCTTCTTTCTGGTGTTCATCCTGTGCGGCGCCATAGCCCTGGTCTTTATGCGGTACTGGATCTACCGCTGCCTGAAGCCCCTGGATGCCCTCTGCCAGAAGATGAGTGAACTGGAATCCGGCAGACTGGGCGTACAGATTGATTTAGCCCTGCGAAATGAACTTGGCAATGTCATCCAGCATTTCAACCTGATGTCCCAGGCCCTGGCAAAGATGGACGAGGAAAACCGGGAAGCGGAGAAAGCTCTCCATGTCCAGGAAATCCTGGCTCTGCGGGCACAGATCAACCCGCACTTTATCTTCAATGTGTTGAACACGTTCAAGTGGATGGCTCTCTCCTATAAAGCGGACGACCTGGAGGAATGTATTGCGGCGCTGGCGGAAATCCTGCTCCCTGTCTTTCGGGAGAATTTCGGCCCCATCCCGCTCCGGCAGGAAATCCATTATCTGAAAAAATATCTGCTGATCCTGGGCCACCAGTTCGGCAGCCAGGTCTGCCTGGACATTTCGCTGGACCCGAAATTGGAAAGCGTCCCTATCCCGCCGCTGACCCTGCAACCCATTGTGGAAAACTGCGTCCGGCACGGCTATGTTCCTGACGGACCGGCGCTGGCAATCCGCGTCACGGCGCTGGCGGAGGACGATTCGCTCACAATCAGCATTACGGACAACGGCTGCGGCATGGATGGTGAGACGCTCCGGCAGGTTCAGCTTTCCCTGGAACTGGGAGAGAATACCGGAAGCGACGGCCGGCACATCGGTCTGGCCAATGTCCACCGGAGGCTCACGCTGAATTACGGTCCCCAGTATGGTCTGCGGATTCAAAGTGCGCCCGGGGCAGGAACCACGGTGAATATCCGTCTGCCGATTCCGGATCAGTTTACCGGTGAGCAGCAAAGCCGCGAACCGTAACAAAACCGCCAATTGGAGTTTGTCCGCCGCTTGACACCCAAATAGAAATGCATTATGATAATTTACATATGGCATAAAATGGCAAACGCCTGTAAACGAAACCAAGAAAGTGAGGAAACGTAAGGGAATGAATGAAGTATCTAAGAAGAGATTGACAAGGGCGGCCAAAACGGGAAGAAGGGTCGCCCTTGCAGCCGCCGCGGGAGCGATAGCGCTGAGCAGCATCAGCTATACTCAGGCGGCAGGCGTAGGGATAGAGACTATTTTCGACGAGCATTATTATGCGGATAAGTACCCGGATCTGAAAGAGGCATTTGGCTATGACAGGGAGGCTCTGCTGAAGCATTTTATGACCTATGGGCTGTCCGAAGGCCGGGAAATGAACGAGCTGATAGACATTGTCAAGTACAGGGAGAAATATCAGGATCTCCAGGATGCTTTCGGGGATGACTGGGACGCTTACGTCTCCCATTATCTTTCCTACGGGGCCTTTGAGCGCAGAGACAACGGCACGGACTTTGACCCTGTGGATTATCTCAACAGATACGGCGATCTGCAGGCGGTCTTCGGCAATGATCTGCTGGCGGTTTACAAACATTACGAGGAATATGGAAAGCAGGAAGACAGGGAGGGCAGAAGCGAGGCAGTGGTGAGATCCGAAGAAGCGGCGAAATACAGTTCCTCAGCGCCTGCCCAGAAGCCCGCGGTGCCGGAAACGAGAAATTTTGAAATTCAGAGTGTCCAGGTTCTCGGCAGCGGCCGCATCAGAGTCACCTTGAATCAGAAGACAGAGCAGCCCCTTGCACTGAATGCGTTCAGCATCATATGTAACAGCGGCGGTTCCGACATGACGATCCTGTCTGTGTCCACTAAAGATAACATGGTTTATGATCTGGCCACTACCTATTACAAGGATCAGGAATACGATTTACAGATTACCCTTGCCGACGGCACGCCAATCTCAAAGGTCTTTGTATACCGGACAGATTGCGCCCAGATCGCAGGCATTAACGCTGTCCGCACCGGTGCCGGTGAGGCAAAGATTACTTACAATTCGGACGAACCCGGTTTCTTTTATTATCTATTAAAGGAAAACGGGCTGACACGGGTGGCCTCCACATCGGAGTCCGCTGAAGTCACGGAGGCAGAGATCCTGCAAGACGGCGTTAAGACGGAGATGAAACAGCATGAGAACGCTTTCAACATCACCGGTCTCACCGGAGGCATGTCATATACCATGTATTATGTGGCTGTCAATACGGAGGGCAAATCCACATTGGTAAACAGTCTCTCCATCGACAGAGAAGTCTACGTGGAGAATGCCACCTCCATCAAAGGGGCAAAAGCCTTTGCCGAGAAGCAGGATAACGGCGAATTCCTGTACGGTTTTGAGATAGAGCTGGAGGCAGCCACATCAGAGAGCCTGGCCCTGGATCAGTTTGACATAAGCTGCCCGCTGAGCAAGACAACGCTGGGAGGAGTCAAGACTTCGGACAACAGGATCTACCGTGTGTATATGCAAAGAGGCAGCATCCCTCAAGGCAATAACACATATACCATTCTGATCAACCTAAAGGATGGTACGCAGTTAAAAGGTTCCTGCTACCTGGACCTGCAGGCGCCCAGAGTCAACGCAAGGGAGATCGAATGGATAGACGCAGACACCATCAAGGTTACTGTCAATTCCGACGAAGCAGGCACGCTTTACTATGCGATTCAGGACGAGGTAGAGGGCGAGGGTACGATCACCGCCAAGGATCCTGCGCAGATTTATGCCAATGGGGCGACGATCTCAATGGGATACGGTTTGAGCTATGTAACGGTGAAAGGCGCAAAAGCAGGGCAGTGGTTTTGCTATGCATCGGAGGATGCGAAAGGCAACAGGGAGGATTTCTACAGCTATAAGCAGATTCCCGAATATACCCCCCCGGCTCCCGATGATACGTTCCAGCCAAAGATTACAAGCGTAACGGTAGAAAAGGCTTCCGGCGGTGCAACTCTCAAAGTGGTATGCAACCAGACCATGTATCAGGCTTTTGACAATGGCCAGACCCAGATCAGCGGGGTTGATAAAAAGCTGGCGTTTAATGTGACATATAGATCTGAGGGAGACCTGTCAGATAATGTACTGATTATGACCGTGATGGATCCGTCCATTTCCATACCTGCAGGCGATCATACCCTGACCATTGTACTATATGACGGAACAAGATTAACATTTGACTTTACGGTGTAAGCACAGCCGCGTGATGCGGCTGCCAACCACTTATTCCGCGGTGAAGTGACGGTTCAGCCCTTTATCCTTGCCAGGGCTTTCGGGCCTGCCCGAGACGTGGGATTCGGTTATGGTTTGCGGCTTCGCCGCGCGTAGCAACATGAATTGAATTTATTCTCTTCAAAGGCATAGATACTCCTATGTCAGAATGGTTTCCGGACCATTGCATTCTGACAGGCGGATCGTATTTATGCCTTTCATTGTGTTATAACACAATTTCCCCTCTCGTGACCTTTTGTCTCGTGAACAATAGCCCCTTTTGTTTTTTGGTATCATGGCCATGCCCAAATCTCATTTTGACAGTCCTTTTCCGATATGTTATAGTAATTGTAGGAATTTTCTAATAATCCTGAGTTTTTGTGCGAATATAATTCATTTTTCATCACAAGGAGGTATCCATTATGGGTTTTCTGACTGGTAAGACGGCAATCATCACAGGCGCAGGCCGGGCGGTATTAAGCGACGGGCGCTGCGGCTCCATCGGCTACGGCATCGCCACCGCATACGCGAAAGAGGGTGCGAACCTGGTCATCACCGGCCGCAATGTGAAGAAGCTGGAGGACGCGAAAGAGGAGCTGGAGCGTCTCCACGGCATTCAAGTGCTCATCGTGCAGGCGGACGTAAACGCAGGTGCGGACAATGAGGCGGTAGTGGGAGAAGTGGTGAAGCAGACCATGGAGAAGTTCGGCAGAATCGACGTGTTGATCAACAATGCACAGGCTTCCGCTTCCGGCGTACCGCTTTCGGAACACACCACGGATCAGTTCAATCTGGCGCTTTACTCCGGGCTGTACGCGGCGTTCTATTATATGAAAGCCTGCTATCCCCACTTGGCACAGACAAAGGGCAGCGTCATCAATTTCGCCTCCGGCGCGGGACTTTTCGGCAATTACGGTCAGTGCGCTTACGCTGCCGCAAAAGAGGGCATCCGCGGCCTGACCCGGGTGGCCGCCACGGAATGGGCAAAGGACGGCATCAATGTGAACATCATCTGCCCTCTGGCCTGGACGGCGCAGCTTGAGAACTTTGAGAAAGCTTATCCGGAGGCTTTCAAGGCAAATGTGAAGATGCCTCCCGCAGGACATTACGGCGATTCCGAGCTGGAGATCGGCCGGGTCTGCGTGCAGCTGGCCTCCCCGGACTTCAAATACCTCACCGGCGAGACCCTTACCTTAGAGGGCGGCATGGGGCTTCGGCCGTAAAAACCTTTTGGCGGAGGGACATTTATGAAAGAGGGAATCACTGCATGTGTTCTTTTTCTGGTATCCGCCGGATTGTTTCTTTTCAGTTTCCGCTCCTTTCGGGAAAAGGGATTTTTGTTCAACAATGCATACATCTATGCCTCCAAGGAAGAACGGGAAACCATGGACAAGAAGCCGTACTACCGTCAATCCGCCATTGTGCTCTTGCTGCTGGGCATCATGTTTGCCCTGAACGCAGTGCAGGTTCTGCTGGGCATTGACTGGTTGTTTTGGCTGTTTCTCCTAACCGCAGCGGTTACGATTGTCTATGCAGTCGTCTCAACCGTGCGGATTCAAAAGGGATAGACCGCAAACCTTTGAACTTTTGCGGCAGCATCTTTTCGGCCGATACGCCGGAAGAGATGCTGCCGCGGGGTTTTGAGAGCCTTGATTCTTTTAATCTTTTTTTATACGCCAATACTCCATGCCGCTTCTGCCTAAAAGCCGTCCGTCTACCATGTCACGGCGGATGGTACAGAAATCATCGTAAAAATCGGCAATTATAATGTTTACTTCCCGCTCGGAATACATCCTGTCATAGTCAAAGGCTTCGGCAATCACTTCCAGGACAATGCGTTCCTTTTTGAGCTGGGTGGGAATCGATTTTAATTTCCCATATTCAAAAAAGGCGTTTATCACTTTCTGCCGATACTCTGCGTCCCGCTGCGCCTGTTTCTGCGCCTCGTCGGATTCCTGCTGCACGATTTCCAATATGCTGGTCTGAAATATCTCTCTGTTCAGGGAATACATCATATAATACTGATTCTTGTATGCGGTCACGGCGCCGGCGTCTGACAGCTTTTTGAGATGGAACGAAATCGTAGGCGCAGTCAGGCCCAGCCGCTCTGCCAGCCTTTCAACATACATATCCTCCACAGACAGGGATTTCAAGATCTGCAGCCGTGACTTGTCTGCCAGGCACTTGAACAGTTTGATTGCTTCTGTTTCCGTCATGTGGTCTCCTCCCATATCTGCATGTACCTATCCTTTATTTCCCGGATGGTGTCGAGCTTAATGCTCTCAATGTGCATCTTTTCGAGATCTCCGTGCTGTTTGGCCTTGTCATAGGAAGCGCTCCAGCTGGCGGGGATTTCCTCGGCTTTCTGCAGGAAAAAACGCTTCCCGGCAAAGTCGTCCCCTCCGCAGACTCTCTCTGCCACAGAGCGAATCGTTTTGAAAATCTCATAGACATTTGCCCGGACTTTTTCAAAATTTCCCTCGTCCTTTCGGTCCTCCGCAGCAAGCTGTTCACTCCGTTCTTTACAGGCCCCGATCCGTTCCTCAAGATATGCGTCAAATTTTTGCAGCTGTTCATTCATATCGTTACTCTCCTCTTATCAGTATTGTGCCATGGCCCACGAAATCCATGTGATCCGAGGCCGTATTTGCGCCGCCGAACATGTGATTGGCGCCCACTGCAATGTGAAAGGTGTCGCACATTTTCTCATCCAGGACAGTGTAGCCGCACAGATCCGTCACATTGGGGTTCATGCCAAGTCCAAGTTCGCAGACAACTCTGTTTTCCTGTGGCTGCTTCTCAAAAAAGGCCGTGACTTCTGGCCGATTGCTGCCGCTTATCCGCCCCTCCTCAATGTGTAGCAAAACCTCCTCGTACTTTGCGCCCTCAAGGTAGATTGTTTCAAAGTAAACCGTTCCCTGTGTTTTGTCCTCCACCGGGGCAATGTAAATCTCACCGCAGGGAAGATCGCCGTCCCCGGCGTCGATATGCCACATCCGATGGGTCAGCTCAAGAGAAAGCTCACAGTCCTCCCCTGTGCGAAGCAGCACTTTATCCACTCCCTGAAAGCGGTCCTTTGCCTGTCTGCAGGCTTCACTGACAGCATCGTAGTCAATATCATAGGCCCTCTCCATGCGCCGAATGTAATCCTGGGCGTCGAGACCGGATTCCTCTGCGTTGGCCGCAGTGGGGATTCTGATCTGCGTAAAGCGTTTACAGTCCATGAGCTTTGAGAAGAGCTGCGCCATATATCTGCGGTAAAGCTCAAACTTGTCATGGTCAATTTCATATCCCAGAATGACCGGGCGATAAGCGAAGACATCCAGCACCGCGTCAAATTTTGTGAACAAGTCAAAGTATCGCTGGCCGTAACAGCTTTCCTTTGCCGCCAGGAAGATGTCCCGATTTGCGGACCTAGACTGCTGCAGCAATACGGGTGTGGCTCCCGTCTCCGCCACGGCAGCCATGAAATTGTTTGCGATCTCCTTGTCGGCGTCCTCTCCCCAGAAATGGACCAGGATCATTTCCCCGGAAGACACGCCCGTAGCTTTTACGATTTTAGATATTGTTTTTCTGTCCATATATCTTCAAACCTCCAATCCGGATTTGATTATATCATAGCGCTATCAGAATTTCAATATTTAATTTTATATTTATAAAATCAAATTTCTTCTATTTCTTTTTATGGATATTTCCTCAGTTGCCATCCGGAAAAAGCATGCCTGTCTGCAATGCTTTTGAAGCAACAACAGCTTTCAGCCGCTTTTCGGGCATAAAATTAAGGGGCAGGCAGTCTGCCTTACCCCTATTTCTCCTGCTGTCTCTCTCTGCAATCCCTGCAGTACCCGTACAGCTCCAGCTTATGGCCTGTCACCGCGAAGTCCTCCATCCCTTCCTCCAGATGGATATGGCTGAAAGGACAGTTTTGCAGAGGAATCCGACTATGGCAGTTCAGGCAGACCGCGTAGTGGATATGGCCGCCCCGGTTGAGATTGTATACCAGGTTGCCGTCTTCCATCCGGGCATTTTTCTCCACCAGGCCCTTTTCCTCAAAAGCCGCCAGGATGCGGTAAACCGTGGAGACGGCAGACTCGGCTCCGCTGTCCTCATAGTCCGGCATCCGCCGGTATATCTGGATGGCGCTGAGGGGCTGTGCTGCCGCCCAGAGCACTTTGTATACGCTTTTTCTCTGCTTCGTCCACTTCAGTCCCTGGGGATAGGATATCTCCTTTCCGCAGTCTGCATAGGGCATTGCCTCAGCGGACATCTTTCGTTTCCTGTTCATGGCCGTCTCCTCCCCCTCGCCCCGCCGCAGCATGCCGGCGCCCTGTCCGGCTTAGGGCCGTTTCACATTTCTTTACACACTTCCCATCCACTCTATGGCAATCCCTGCCGCCACGCCGATGGCGTACAGAAGCCCCAGTATCTTCAGGTTCTCCCGCCTGTCCTGGTTCACCCGAAACAGCACCAGCAGTCCCACCCCGGAGCCTGCCAGAAGCCCTGCCATGGCGGCTCCCAGCCCCATGGAGCCCGCCAGGTACAGCTGGGTGATCACCACAGACCCGGCACAGTTGGGTATCAGCCCCACCAGCCCGGCCAGCGCAGGACCCGCAAAAGGTCTGTTCAGGATCAGGTTCCCCAGGGCGTCCTCCCCCGTAAAGTGCAGGATCAGGTTCAGCCCCAGGTTCACTAGGAGGATGAAAAAGGCAATCTTCGCCGTGTGGGACAGGGCGGAGCGCAGGATGCCTTTCTCGCAGTGGCAGCGCTCCTGTCGGCAGATATCGTGGATCCCGCCGGGATTTCGGTCTCTCTCCCCTTTCCGGCGCAGCAGATCGATCACAAGCCCTGCCGCCATGCCGATGACGGCCTTGCCTGCCAAGATCTTGAGAATCATGGATACAGGCGCCTGCTCGGAAATGAGAATGGGCAGCATCTCGTCGGAGGTGGACAGGTAGATTGCCATCAGGGTGCCCAGGGTAATGACCCGCCCGGCATACAGATTAGAGGCTGCGGCGGAGAAGCCGCACTGGGGCACAGCCCCCAAAAGCCCGCCGATGACGGGCGCGGCAAGGCTCTTTATAGAGCGCCGGTGTCCGGTATGCCCGGTGTCCTCTGCCCCCGGCCGCCTGATCAGTTTCCTGGCATGTTCCCCTGTCCGGTGCTCCAGGTATTCCATCGCAAGGTAGGTCAGGAATAAAAAGGGCACAAGCTTTATACTGTCTATGAGGGCGTCTTCTATTATATGCAGCATTCCATTCATCAACCTTTCCGCAAATGTTCCTCCGGCTCCCCATGTACGGAGCCGAAACCATATAGTTCCAGATGCAAATGCGACTCATTTGCATCTGGAACTATATCACAATTTTGCTTTCCCTGTCAATGGCTGCCGGAGATTTTTTCTGTTGAGCCGAAAAAAGTCACTCTTTCCGGCACCATTTTTAGCGGAACAGGAATGTACGGACAGCAGGAATATTGGCGGAATTTAAGAGGGGCTGTCCCATGACAGCCCCTTTTTAAGGATTTTATGCACAATCTCGTCTATTTGAACTCTACATGTCCGTCCTCGATATGGTACACAGCGCCCATGGCTTTCAGCCCCGGAATATGGATATTCTCCTGGATCTTCTTCACGCTGTTCTCCACGTTCAGGCAGCTGGCCTTGTAGTCGTCCTTTTCATCGCCGATGGCAGCCATGATCTCATCCGTGATGGACTTGATGAAGCCTCCTGCGCCCCCGCCTATGGCCGCTCCTACCGCGCCGCAGTGGGTATGGCCCAGGACTACCACCAGATTGCAGCCCAGGTGGTCGGCTGCATACTCCACACTGCCTAACTGATTGTCGTCCATGACATTTCCGGCCACGCGGATGGTGAAGAGTTCGCCGATGCCCGCCGCGAATATGCTCTCGGGAATCACCCGAGAGTCCGAGCAGGTGACCACGATGGCGTAGGGATGCTGGCCGTTCTCGCAGGTGTCCTTGCGGATGGCGGGAGAGATATCCCCTGTGCCTGTGGTTGAGGTCATATATTCCTCATTCCCTTTCTGCAGCTTGAGCAGAGCTTCCTCTGCGGAAATATTAGCTTGATGTGACATAATACCGTCCTCCTTTTTTCTTAAAAGTATAGCATTGCTCCGGATGGTTGTCAAAGTATTTCAGGGGGCTGCCATCCTCAGCGGAAGCTCTTCACCCATGCGATCAGAGAGTCATGGTATACATTCTGCGACACGTCCCTGCGCATCTGGTCCGTGACGGGGCCGTTCTTTTCCATAATGGCCAGAATTGCTTCCTGTAGTCCCGCAATTTTTCCCTCTTCAAACACCTTTTTTAAGGCTTCTTCGGCCGCGGATCTTCCGTCCGCTGATAGCAGTGTAGGCTTTTCCTCCGGGGCTTCCTCTTTGATGTCTGCGGTGTCTGTGACGTCTGCACCGCCTGCGGTACCTGCACTATCTGCGGCGTCTGCACCGCCTGCGCTACTTGCACTATACGCGGCGTCTACACTGCTTGCGCTACCTGCACTATACGCGGCGTCTACACTGCTTGCAGTACCTGCACTATCCGCGGCATCTGCACTGTCTACGGTACTTTCACTGTCTGCAGTACCTGCACTGTCTGGCGTAATTGCCACAGTCTTATCTTCACAGGCAGCTTTTCGCTCTGCCGTCTCCTCAGCCGGCGTCTCTTGCAGTGCTTCCCCCTCTGCCTTGCCGGTCTCCTCTGTCCATTCTCCGTTTGACGGCACCCAGATCTCTCCGGAATTTGCCTTTACGTTCACGGCGATATGCCCCCCGGCCACGCTTACCCTCTGGCCGGTCAGCGTGCCGATGTACTCTGCCGCGTTTCCGGCGGGCAGCGTCATCACATAATCGCTGTCGTCATTATTGACCGTCACAAGGACGGACTCCCCATTGTAATTCCTGGAGAATGCGTACTGGCGGTTGGTCAGCAGCAGTTCCCGGTAATCTCCATAGGAGAGAGCCTTTGTCTTCTGGCGCACTTTGCCCAGCGCCGCAATCTGCCTTGTGCATGCATTTTTCTCCAAGGCGTCTGCGTAGTCGTCCAGAGAAAGAGCCGGGCGCAGAGAATCGTCAGAATATCGGTCCTTTCTGCCCTCAATTCCGAATTCCGATCCATAATAAATTGAGGGGATGCCCGGCAGCGTATACAACAGCACATGCACGGGCGCGAAATGGGCCTTGTTGTTCAGCTTCGTATAGATCCGTTCCACATCGTGATTGTCCACGAAATTGTATAGCTTCAGGCCCTCGGGACTGTTCCCGCCCATGCCATAGAGCCGTTTCACCGTATGGGCGATCTCGAAGTAATTGTGGTCGTTGTGCCCGGAGTACAGGGCCTTGTGCAGGTGGTAATTGGTAACGGAGTGCAGCGTGCCCTCGTTGACCCAGCGAGTGTAGTCACCGTGGATGACCTCCCCCATAAGCCAGAACTCCGGTTTCACCTCGTCCGCCACATGGCGAAGCGCCCTCATGTAATCGAAATCCAGCACATCCGCCGCATCCAGCCTTATGCCGTCGATGTCGAATTCTTTCACCCAGAACCGCACCACATCGCAGATATAGTCCCTCACCGCAGGATTGTACTGGTTCAGCTTGGCCAGCAGATCGTAGCCGCCCCAGTTCTCATAGGAGAAGCCGTCATTGTACTGGTTGTTTCCCCAGAAGTTCACGTTGCGGTACCAGTCCTTGTAGGGAGAATTCTCCCGCTTCTCCCGGATGTCCCGGAAAGCGAAGAAGTCCCGCCCCGTATGGTTGAATACGCCGTCCAAGATGACCCGGATCCCCTGCCTGTGACACTCCGCCACATAATTCGTCAGATCTTCGTTGGTACCCAGGCGGCTGTCCAGCTTTTTGTAGTCCGTGGTCTCGTACCCATGGCCCACCGACTCGAACAAAGGCCCGATGTAGATGGCATTGCAGCCGATCTCCTTTATGTGGGCTATCCAGGGAATCAAAGTGTTCAGTCGGTGCACCGGCTCCCCGTAAGAATTCTCCTTGGGCGCTCCGGTAAGCCCCAAGGGATAAATATGGTAAAAGATTGCCTCATCGTACCATGCCATGTCGCATTTCCTCCTGTCTGGCTGCCGTTTACGGCAGTTTGTGCCGTCTTGTGGCAATTTGTGCTGCTTTGGCAGTTTCCAATTTCCTTTTCCAGTATAAATGGAATGCGGGAAATAGTCAACCACTCCTGGCTTTTTCAATGCAAGCCTAAACAGAGCGCTCTCTGTCTGCAGAAAGCGCTCCGTTTGCTTCACTCGGCACAAGTCTCTCCTGATCGTTGGCCCATTATAATCGTTTTTCCACTCTCATCGTACGGACTAACTCTTTTTATTCTTTGTTATGGCATTGATCTCCGAAAGCGACAAGCCTGTTATCTCCGAGAGGTGCTCAGGAGACGCTCCGTTTTGGAGCATAGTATTGATCAAACGGTTCTGTCCTTGCTCTAATCCTTGCTTTAATCCTTGTTCAAGCCCCTCTTCCAAGCCCTGTTTCAAGCCTTCTTCCCGGCCCTCTTTCAGACCCTCTTCCCGGGCTTCTTTCCGAAACAGGCGCATATATTTCTTTTCGTTGTACTCAGTCAGCAGCATTTTCGTCACCTCCGCCCGAAAGGGCAATAATATATCTTCCATGATGCCATGATCTATACAGTACACTACCGCATTTTCGATGGCCTGGCTCACAGAATCTCCATTCTGGTGGTACTCTTTGATGCGGGCCACGAAGCGGGAATATTCATCCAGACGCTTGCAGTCCCCGGTCAGCTGGCTGTTGTGGCCATAGTTGATGTTCAGCATCCGGACTTTCAGTTCCAGGCAGGACGGGGATCCGGCTTCCGGCACGTCCGTAAAGGCATCTGTCAGCCGCAGGTACTGCTCGTCAGGCATTGCCTTGTCCCCGTTATAGAAAACCACACACTGGGGCGCAGGCAGCGAAATCAATGTCTTCCCATAGATGTTCGCTTTGGCCTTTGCCACCAAGCTCTCGTACTCCGCGGCGATATAGAGCAGGAAGCGCAGCGGAAGATTGGGGCAAAACGTGCTCTGGTGCTCGTACAGGTTCAGGGCTCCGGCCAGCAGGAACGCCATGTCGTTCTTCATAGACATGTAGACCACATTGTCCAGGGTGACGATCTGCAGCGCCTGGGCATCGCGGTAGTCCGTGTGGTTCAGCGCGTTGTACAGTTCCAGCAAAGCCCCTCTGTCCTGCTCGAAGATGTAGCAGAAGAGCCTGTCCTTTACGTTGCGGTTGGCGATGAATCGCCTCAGCGGCAGACCAAAGAGCCGCTTCTTTCGTGAAACGAATTGCATTCTGGGCTTCATGTGGTATCCTCTCTTTCTGAAAATGATGCGGCAGAGAATATACATGACCCATAGGCCGTCCCTGCCAGTGCTTGTGAATGAATCCGGCAGAAACTGCCTGAATGTGCGATTCGCACTCTACACAGATAAATTACTGATAGGACTATCATAATACAGATGGAGAGAATTGTCAAATATAAGTTTTTGCGCTTGCGTTTCCGCAGTTTAATCCGCATAAATAACCATTAGCGGTACTGATTACCCGAAAATCTGTCATTCAACTGTCATTTTTTTCTGATATAATGGGGACATATAAACCTAGGTCAACCCCGGGAGGAATTGGAAATGATTGAATTATATTATATGGAAGACGATCCCGACATCGCCTCTGCCGTAAAGGAATATCTGGAACAAAAGGACTTCCGCGTCAGCATTTACGCCGGTTTTGCCCAGGCCAGGCAGGCTCTGCAGGCGCATATACCCGGGCTGGTGCTGCTGGACTGGAACATGCCGGATGGCCGGGGAGACAGGCTGTGCCAATGGATCCGCGGCTGTTTTAAAGAACTGCCCATTATCTTTCTGACGGTTCGCGGTGACTGCGCGGACATTGTATCCGGCTTTCAGAGCGGTGCGGACGATTATATAGTCAAGCCATTTGAGCTGGAGATACTGCATTCCCGCATCCTGGCTCTGCTGCGCCGAACCCGCGCCGGACAGTATCTTACCTGTGACGGCATTGTCATTGACCAGAACCGCCAGACCGTATCCCTCCGTTCCCGGGAAATCGCTTTGAGTTTATCGGAATACCAATTGCTTCTGTACTTAATGCAAAACAAGGGCAGAACCGTGACCAGGGAAAAAATCCTGGAACAGGTATGGGACTTAAACGGCAATTATGTGAACGACAACACCCTCACCGTGACCATGAAAAGGCTGCGGGACAAGCTGTCCCAGCCTGCCTGCATCAAAACCGTCAGAAGCGTGGGATACCGCATGGAGGACACCTTATGACCGGACGAAAGAACTGCCTCTTGACCCTTTTCCTTGTGTGCGCCACGAGCCTGATTTCGGCTTGCCTGACGATACTTCTGGTCTCCCGCCATGACAGCCGGGAGCAGTTTCGGATGCTGAATATCGTCTGCGGGAAAGTGCTGGAACAGGCGCCGGATGCCCGGGCAGGCGTTTGCGCCGCCCTGAAAGACTATGTCTCCGAAGCCTCTGTCTCCGCTCATGCCATGGCAGAAGAAGACATCCTGTCGTCGCTTGGATATTGCCCCTCTGACTTTGCGCTCCCCACCCAGACGTCAAGCACTTTCCCTGCGGCGGCAGGCCTGCTTACCGGCATCCTGCTCTTCGCTCTGACCTTTCTTACTCGCAACAGGGCAGAGACCCGGCGCATCCGGGCGCTTGCGGACTACCTGGAACAGGTGAACACCGGGAAAGCCCCCATCCTCTCCGCCTGCGGGGAGGACGATTTTTCCAAACTGGAAGACGAAATCTACAAGACCGTCACCTTTCTCTATCAGACAAAAGATGCCGCGGTACAGGCCAAAAATGAGTTTGCGGAAAATCTGGCCAATATCGCCCATCAGCTCAAAACTCCCATCACCTCCATCTCCCTGTCCCTCCAGCTGATGGCACAGCAGTCTGACTGCCGCCCTCCGGGGCAGATAGAAAAGCAGCTTCTGCGGCTCACCCGGCTGGAGGAAGCACTGCTTCTGCTGTCCCGGCTGGACGCGGGAGTGCTGCCTTTTCGGAAAGACGAGGTGGATGTCTATACCCTCCTGGTGCTGGCTGCGGATAATCTGCAGGAGTTGTCAGACAGCCGCGGCGTCCCCATATCCATTCCGGAACTGGAAGAGATGGCCGTCACGGCCGACCTGGAGTGGACAATGGAGGCCGTCATGAACCTGATGAAAAACTGCATAGAACACGGCAAGGGAGGAATTGTCCGATGCTCCTGCACCCGCAATCCCCTGTACACGGAGATATTGATCCGGGATGAGGGGGAGGGCTTTCCAAAAGTCGATATCCCGCATCTGTTTGATCGTTTTTACAGAGGGCAGAACGCGAAAGAAAGCGGTATCGGCATCGGCCTGGCTCTGGCAAAGGAAATCATAGAGCGCCAGAACGGAACCCTGCGGGCGAGAAATATGCCGGAGGGCGGTGCATGTTTTGAAATCCGCTTCTACAGTCACTGAGCTGTCATTTTCATCTGTTATACTGGACATATGGGACGTCAAACCTGTACCAGGCTACCGGGGACGAACCCAAATTCATACTGACGTTCGCTGAAACTTGCCATGAATGCTCTTCTTCATTGTGTCCCGACTCACGAGCGGGATTCCCGGGGCATCGTGGCCAACTTCATCGCTCGTGAGTATAAGACAGGAGAGAATAAAATGGAAATTTTAAAATGTAAAGGCGTCCGCAAGGTTTACGGTCAGCAGGGCAATCAGGTGACAGCCTTAGGCGGCATTGACCTGACTGTGGACAAAGGGGAATTTGTGGCCATCATCGGAGCCTCCGGTTCCGGAAAATCCACCCTTCTGCACATCCTGGGCAGCGTGGACAAGCCCACGGAGGGGAGCGTGGTCATAGACGGCACAGACCTCTCCGGGCTCAGTCCCACCCAGGCCGCGATCTTCCGGCGCAGAAAGGTGGGGCTGGTGTACCAGTTCTACAATCTGATTCCCACCCTTACCGTGCGGAAGAATATCCTGATGCCCCTGGCTCTGGACAAGAAGAAGCCCAATCCGGAATTCTTTGAGAAAGTGGTAAGCTCCCTGGGGCTCTCCGAAAAGCTTGAGGCCCTGCCAAACCAGCTCTCAGGGGGCCAGCAGCAGAGGGTGGCCATCGCCCGCTCCCTGATCTACCGGCCGGCACTGCTCCTGGCGGACGAGCCCACGGGGAACCTGGACCAGAAGAATTCCAGGGAGATCATCGATCTGCTGAAGCTCTCCAACCGGAATCTGGAACAGACCATTGTACTCATCACCCACGATGAAAAGGTGGCTTTGGAGGCAGAGCGCGTCATCACTTTGGAAGACGGTCAAATAGTCAGCGATGAGCGGCGAAAATAACAGCCGGGAAAGGAATTCATATGTGGAAAGAGTATTCGTCAGGTTATATCAAAAACAACCGCTCGTCAGGGTTATCCATTGTGATCGCGGCATTTATTTCCGCCTTGCTGCTGTCTTTGCTGTGTGTGTTGTTTTACAATGCGTGGAAATATGAAATCGAGAGAATCCAGTTAGAAGAGGGCGGGTGGCACAGCCGCATCACAGGAGCGCTGGATGGGGAGGCTGTCGAAGCCATCCAAAATTATGCTAACGTAAAGACCGCGGAAGCAGTGCAGCCGGAGGAGGAAAGCGGTGAAACCATAGTCGACATCTGTTTTTACGATGTAAAGTCCGTCATGGAGGATACCCTCCGGATTGCCGCGCTGGCAGGCGTGCCGCCGGAATCGGTGTCTTACCACCACTCGCTACTGGCCATGTATCTGATCCGGGATCCCCAAGATACCGCACCCAGGCTCCTGTTTCCCATGTTCCTGGTAATCCTGGCCCTAGCCTCGTTTTCGCTTATCGTCATCATCCACAATTCCTTTGCTGTGACTATGAACGCCAGGATCCACCAGTTCGGCATCTTCTCCAGCATCGGGGCTACGCCGAAGCAGATACGGTCCTGTCTTCTGCAGGAGGCGGCCGCTCTGTGCGCCCTGCCGGTTCTTACGGGAAATGTCCTGGGCATCCTGGCTGCCATGGGGCTTCTGGGGCTGTCCAATACCCTGCTGGGAAGCAATGTGCCTGGCCGCCATGAATCGGTTTTCGGATACCATCCCCTGGTTCTGGGACTGACGCTGCTTGTAACGGTGATCACCATTGTGATCTCCGCCTGGCTCCCCGCCAGGAAGCTAAGCAAGCTCACACCTCTGGAGGCCATTAAAAATACGGACGAGCTGCAGCTAAAGCGTAGGAAGCGATCCCCCATACTGGGGCTTTTGTTCGGCATGGAAGGGGAACTGGCCGGCAATGCACTGAAAGCCCAGCGAAAGGCTTTGCGGACTGCATCCCTCTCCCTGGTGCTCTCTTTTCTGGCATTCACCATCATGCAGTGCTTTTTCTGTCTGTCGGAAATCAGCACCGGAGAGTCCTATTTCCAGAGGTACCTGAATGTATGGGATATCGCCGTGACGGTAAAGGACACTGCCGTGGATTCTTTTGGGGAGACGGAAAAACTGCAGGGACTTCCCGGGGTGGGCAGCGCCATCGTGTATCAGAGAGCATGGGCAAAGAGGCTTGTGACGGAATCGGAAATCAGCCCGGACATGAAAGCTTTCGGCGGCTTCCACACTGAAAAGAGCAATTCTGTCACAGAGGCGGAGGGTGGCTTTCTGGTAAATGCCCCCCTTGTCATATTGGACGATGCCAGCTTTCTGTCCTACTGTGAACAGATCGGCGCCCCGCCCCGGCTGGACGGAGCGGTCGTTCTGAACCGGATCCGCGACGTGACCAATCCGGACTTCCGGCATCCGGTCTATATGCCTTATCTGAAAGAGGACAGTGCTGCGCAAGATGCCGCCAGCATTTTAAGACAGGCAGACAATGTGGAGATAACCGCCGAAGTACCTGTCCTGTCCTACACCCGGGAGGTGCCGGCCCTACGGGAGGAATATGCGACTCTTGACTACTATGAATTAGTCCACTTCCTGCCGGTGTCTTTATGGCAGGAAATCAAAGGGCAGATAGGAGGGGCGCAGAGAGATACCTTTATCTGCATTTTAAGCATGGGAGACTCGCATCTGGCCAGTCTGAATGCTCTGCAAGAGGATGTCAATCGGCTGCTGAGTCCCAATTACGCCATTGAAAGCGAGAACCGCATTCAGGAACAGGAGGCCAACGACCTGCAGATACAGGGCATTAAGTCTGTCTTCGGCGGCTTCTGTATCCTGCTTGCAGTCATTGGCATCGGCAATGTATTTTCCAATACCCTGGGCTTCGTGCGCCAGAGGAAACGGGAATTTGCCAGGTATCTGTCCGTGGGGCTGACCCCTGAGGGCATTCGGAAAATGTTTGTGATCGAGGGCTGTGTCCTTGCATGCCGCCCGGTTCTGCTGACCATTCCCGTGGCAGCTGCCGCCGTCTGGTTCATGCTGCGGGCAAGCTATGTGGCGGCAGGCGAATTTTTCGCACAGGCGCCGCTTGCACCCATCGCTGTCTTACTGCTGGTCATCTGGGGGACCGTAGCCTTGGCCTACTTCCTGGGCTGGAGACAGGTGCGCGGAATCGACCTGGCCAAGGTCCTGAGGGACGACACCATGCTCTAATCCTGCAAGGCTGCCCATTTTACGCTTTTCGTCAACGGCCCATGTCGAACACTCCCATGGCCTCAATGTCAATGGCAGTCCCATTCACCAGGGCGGAGGAATCCGCCCTCTGTCCCTCATCTGTGGCGGGTATGCTGCCGTCCAGCTGTCCCCGGATGCTCTCCGCCCGCAGCAACACGGTCTGATATAGCATTTCCGCAGCCGCTGTATACTCCTCATAGGAATAGAATGCGGTGGGATCCGTCTCCGCCAGGGTGTCGATCCTGTTTCGGATCCGGCTGTAGGTCTCCTGAAATTTGCCGCCGGACACATATTCGTCCGTGAGCGTCTGCAGGTATTCGTGGTACTTTGCCAGGTATGCGGGGTCTTCCAGCAGGGCATCAAAGAATTCCGTGCCCTGGAAAGGCGTGTCCACGGCATCATTGATCATGGATGACGCGTCCTTGCTTCCGCCCATGGCCATTCCTCCAAAGGAAAGATTGTAGTCCCACGGAAGTATATTCAGTTTCCCGTTATGCTCGTACAGGTAATAATTGTGGGCCATGCTGCCGGACAGGCTGTCTAAGTTCACGGAAAATGTATGCACTGCCATGTATCTGAGCACATTGTCAATGTCCAGGTATCTTTCCAGATCCGTACCCTGATTTACATTCTTCAGGGCCTCAACTACCCTCTTATGGTCCTTTTCGCCGCTCTTTGTCACTTCGCCCTCCCATATGACAGAGTAGCTGTCCGGGTCGTCGTCCGTGTAATTTAAGTCGGCGCCTCCCGAACTGGCGGAGAATCCTGAAGCCCCCCGCACTGCGCCCGTTTCGGGCGGCTCGAAGCCACCGGGCAGCTGTGACCAGGCTCCCTCGTCTCCGGACGGCGCTTGCGGCAAGCTTCCCGCTTCACCTCCGGGCTCCTGCGGCCAGGTTCCCTCGTCCCCGGACGGCGCTTGCGGCAAGCTTCCCGCTTCACCTCCGGGCTCCTGCGGCCAGGCTCCCTCGTCCCCGAACAGCGCTTGCGGCAAGCTTCCCGCTTCGCCTCCGGGCTCCTGCGGCATTCCCTCTCCGGGGGGAAATGCTCCGCCTCCGGGCATATCGCCCGCTTCCGGACGCTGTTGTCCTCCCTTTTCTCCGGGCCCCCGGCCCGGAAAGTCAAAGTCCCCTCTCCCGGCCTTGCCGCCCATGCCCATACTCTCCGGCTTGTAAAGGTTCCCCTCCTCCACCCCGTAATTGCGCAGCAGGAAGCTCTCCTCCACAGCCTCCAGCGCCAGATAAACGCCCCAATAGGTGCCGTTCACGGAAATTTCCGCATAATTGTACAGAGACGCGTCCGCTCCCAGGTATTGATACATATCGTAAACCACGGCTTCTTTCATACTGGTGGCATCCGCATAGTTATTGTTCAGAATCAGCTTGTCAAGCCCCAGGCAGGTCTGCCCCTCCACATAATGGTCAAATTCCAGCTTCAGGCTGAATCTGTCCGTGTCTGGGTCCATGGCAATTGCGGACAAGCTCGTATTCCCTTTGGGCCGTATGCCCACGTTCTCTATTCGCAGCCCGTTAATCTCCACGTCACAGGTATAGTATTCCTCCGCCATGGCGTTCGCCAGCATCTCCTCCCATTGCCCGGCCTCCATCCAGATTCCGACCTGCATCACCGAATCTGTGTCGAACAGTTCTGTCTCATATTCCATGGCAACACCCATGCCGCCCAAGGCCTGGGTCACCTCCCGGGAGAATACCATGGCCAACACACAGATCAGCACGGCTCCCGCCATGGCCGTCCAGGCCATTCTCGCTGCGTATTTACTGCCAATCATGACTTCCTCCTTTCCGGACAGACCTCCCAACGGGATTTCCAAACCGGTTCCCCGGGTACTCTCTCTGCCGGTCTGCCCTGCCGCCGGAGAGGGCCTGTCAGGCCATATACTCCCCGTTATAGCTCACCAGCGTGGCGCTGCTTACGCCCTGGACGGCGCCCAGCTTGTTTATAAAAGCAGTTTCACCGTCTCTCATGCGGATCTCCGCGGTCAGCTCGATTCCCGCGCCGGTCACGGTCTTGGACTTTACCGCAAACCGCGCCGTCTCCTCTTTCGCCAGAGCCATGGCCGTCCTCTCCGCCGTCTCGTCCCCGCAGCTTACGATTAGTATATAGGGATTTTCATGTATTTTTCGATTGGAAAACAGATACAATATACAGCCGATTATCCCGCTGCCGATGACCGCAAGGGGAATCATGCCGGCGCCGATGACAATCCCCGCCGCAATGGACCAGAACAGGTACACAATCTCCACGGGCTCCTTAATGGCCGCCCGGAAGCGGACGATGGAGAGAGCACCCACCATGCCCAGAGACAGCACCACATTGGAGGTCACCGCCATGATTACCAGCGTGGTCACAAGGGCAAGCCCCACCAAAGTCATGGCAAAGCCTGTGGAGTACATGACACCGGTAAAGGTCTTTTTATAGATCACAAAGATAAACAGCCCGATCACAAGGGCAAACACCATGCCTGCCATGGTATCCAACACGGAGAACTCCGTCACATTCTCCAAAAAACTGGATTTAAAAACATCCTGAAAACTCATCTGCATTATCCTCCTTATCAATGCCAAACTTTATCCAAACCGTCTGCAGGCCGCATACTTGGAATAGGCCTGCTGCCTCACCGCATCCGTCTGTATCAGGCTCCTGATGATATCCGGCAGAAACCCATCGTACTTCACCTCCAGCACCATATCCCCGGGCTGTTCTGCAACGCTTATGTCCGCCGTCCGCTCCCCTGGCAGGATCCTGTGGTACAGGCTGGTCCGAATCCGCAGGTCAAAGGTGATGCGCACATTTCCGGGGCCATAGAGATAGGGCTCCCGCACATAGGACACCACCACCCTGGGCCTCAGAGCCTGGCAGCACATCTTTGCATACAGCTCCTGTACCAGAGCCGCGGGATGCCCACGCATCCAGTTCGTCCTGCCCTCCAGCAGCTGCCTGAATTCCGCTTCCGTAATCTCCGCGTCGTATTTTCTGCACAGATAGCGTTCCTTTACCTTTTTCTCCAGGATCAGAAAAGAGAGATCGTCATTGTAATACCGTATCCGGAATTTCTCCCGGCCTGGAACGCCGCTTACTTTCTCCCGCAGCGCCTTGTCCGCGTAATTGTCAAAGTATATGCTGCGCACCAGGTATCTGCCGTCCGCTCCCGCGTAAGGGTCCGGCCGCATCACAGCCCGGAGCCGGTTCCTCAGCTCCAGATACTGCGGGTATCCGATGCCGTATTTTAATTCATGGCGAAAACATTCCCTCTGCTCCATCTTGGTCCTCCTTAGCCGTTTCCGGGTATGCGGTTATACCGGATGAATTTTGAATGCATAGGGAAAGTATAAGGGGATTTCCTGAAATGTACTTGAAATAAAGTGTGTATCTTTTTTGAACTTTGCAGGACTAGAAGTTTTTGTCCGGAAGACAGACTTTCATGAGGAGCCTGTCCCCGCCCGGGGAAACGGCCTCTATCCGCCCGCCGTGGGCCTGCGCTATGGCCCGGGCCATGGATAGCCCGATGCCGGTGCCGCCGGTTGCGGCGGATCTGGACTCATCCACCCGGTAGAAGCGGTCGAACAGTCTGTCCAGATCCGGAATCCCGGGCAGTTGACAGGTATTCTCCACCCGGATCCAGATCTTTCCCCGCTTCCTGCAGATCTCCAGGGAAATCTCGCCGTTCTCGCCGGAGTATTTCACCGCATTGTCCAACAGGATGGATATCAGCTGCAGGACAGAGTTCCTGTCCCCGCAAAAAGTCAGATTCTCCTCTATCTTCTGGCAATAGCTTTTCCCTTTCGCCTTGGCCAGCACGGCGAAAGGCTCCGCCGCCTCCCAGGCCGCATCGCTTAAGGAGAAATCGCTCCTCTCCCGAAAGGGATTCTCCTCGTCCAGCCGGGACAGCGCTACCAGATCGTTCACCAGCTTTCCCAGGCGCAGGGTCTGCTTTTTGATATTTTCAATCCACTCATCCCCCTCGTACGCCATGGCCGCAATATCCGCGCTGGCCGCGATGGAGGTGATGGGCGTCTTCAGCTCATGCCCGGCGTCCGTGATGAAGCGCTTCTGCCGCTCCATATTTTCCGCAAAGGGACGGACGGCATGGCCGGAAAAGTACAGAACCAGAAAAAAGACCAAAAGCAGGCTGCCCGTGCCCGTACCAAGGGATACCAGGAGCAGGGAATGCACAGACTGCAGGGAATGCGCCGCATTCAGAAACAGAACCGTGATTCCTCTCCCGTCCCGCCTGACAAGATACCGGTAGTCTTTGTAATATCCTTTTGTCTTCTCCCCGGCCAGCACATCCTGCGTATACGCCGCGGCCAATTCCCGGTCTATGGAAGATATATGGTCTCTTGCTATGAACAGAACATTTCCCCCCAAGTCGCAGTGGGCGGCAAAAAAGCGGACGGTAAACTCCGCCTCCGGCCCTCCTCCCGGGAGATCCGCCATGGGCGGCAGGGGCGCCTGAGGTCTCTGCATAGCCCCCACTTCCCTCTCCAGGAGGACCCGTGCCATCTCATCCTGCATGGACGTGGTTCTGTAATAATTTACCAGATTAATCCCCGCTGTCAAAACCGCCATCACGGTCCCGAAAGCAGCCATGGACGCCAGAATAAAGCGCCTGCGCATTCTTTTCAGCATTTGATCTCCTCCAGGGAATACCCGGCGCCTCGGACCGTGCGGATCTCCACGCCGCTGTCAATCTGCCGCAGCTTCTTCCGGACAAAGCCGATATAGGTCCACACCACATCGATCCCGGCCTCGCTGTCCTGGCCCCAGACTTTGTCCATCAGGTGATTGGCGGAAAACACAAAACGGGGATGCCGCAAAAACAGCTCCGCCAGCTGGAATTCCTTGTTGTTCAGGCGCACGGTGCGCCCGCCGCAGCTTAGCTCGTACCGGTTGCAGTCCAGCGCCACATTCCCGAAAGTCAAAAGGCAGTCCGCATATCCCGCGTTCCTGCGTGCAAGCGCTTTCACCCTGGCGATGAACTCTCTGCTGGCAAAGGGCTTGGGCAGATAATCGTCCGCACCGGCCTCCAGCCCGGCCACCCGGTCCTCAATCTCCGCCTTGGCCGTCAGCATCAATACCGGAACCGCAGACCCTGCCTTTCGGATGCGGGAGAGCACTTCCATGCCGTCCGCTTTGGGCATCATGATGTCCAGCACAATCACATCATATGCCGCGCTGTGAAAGCGCTCCAGTGCCTCCGCGCCGTCATGAACCGCGTCCACGGAGAATTTATGCTTTTCCAGCAGAAACTTTAAGGCCTTAGCCAGCTCCGCCTCATCCTCGGCAATCAAAATGCGCACAAAAACCACCTCCCCGAAGCATGCCGCCCCGTCCGAACAGCCTTACCGAAGCCCTCAGCGGATACATCGGATCTCCCCCTGCTCCGCGTAAAAGCATACCCTGTCTATCAGCTTCTTCCCGTCATTACAGTAGACCGCAATGTTCAGTCCCGGATGCTTCAGGGAAATCTCCCCGCCGTTTAAGACAATGGAAGAGTCATTCCCCCCGACCGGCCCCGCGGACATGATACGGTATCTCACCAGTCCGCCCCTGACGGTTCCCTGATGCTCTGTCACGCCCTCTCCCCAGGCCTCTTTCAGCACCTCCCCGGCCTCCATGACCGCCAGGTACCCGCCCTCTGCCGGCTCCCCGTCAAGCCCTAAGCTGCCGAAAGCTTCCGCAGTCTCCGGGGAGCGCAGCCCCGATGCGTCCCCCATGGCAGATAAGAAGACGCAATAATCATCATCCTCCGTCAGCTGCAGATACCGGCACAGATCCGTCTCTGTCCTGAGGCTTTCGTCTTTCAGATAATGCCTGTAGTATTCCGCCCTTTTTTCCCACGCCTTATCCGTCTGGCCGGAGGGAACCTTATCTTTCAGCCACGCCCCGATGTAATCGCTGATCTTCATGGCCCCGGGGATACTGGCGTGGTCTGTGTCGCAGCTGTCCGCGGCAAACTCCAGCCCCGCGGCCCGGTATACGCTCTCCTCGTTGAAGTCAATGTATTCCAGGCCGTTCTCAAAGGCATATGCGTTCACACTGTTGAAAGCCTCCTGGGAATAAAACATCGTGGGAGACTTGGTGAGCACCAGGTTAATCTCCCTCTCCGCGCAGAGGGCCGTGATCCTGTCCAGATACTCCCGCATCACCGGAAGCATCTCCTCATACCCCGTCAGGCCCCCGTCCTGGGAAAGCGGTTCAAAGCTCTGGTCCCCGCACGCAAAGTTCAGCGGGAAAAATCCCATCAGGCTCTCGTGTCCTCCCATTTCCCCCATCCGGAAATCATCCTCTGAGAGCATTTTCCATCTGGTGTGGAACCGCTCCGGAGGGAAAAAGTAGCCGGAGAGCTTCTGTTCCCCGTCAATGGCGCAGATGTCGCGGACAGCCCTGACTTTTACCCAAGACCATCTCATGAAATCGATTCCCTTGCGCAGGCTGGCTTCCGACGCGTTTAAAGGGCTGGAGCTGTCGTAGGGAAACAGCATGAAAGTATCCAGGAAAACATATCGGGGCTTCTGGAACCGCAGCGCCTCTAAGAGCCAGTAGTAGGACAGCACCAGACTTTGCTGCTCGCCGCCCAAGTTATAGCTTTTGATTCCGTAGCGCTCATAGAGCTCAACGGGAGAGAACGCCGCCACGCAATGACTGCTGCCCAGAAACAGCACATCCACGGAATCCCTTTCCATATGATAGAAATCCAGGTACGCAGAGGTGGTGGCCCAATCCCCATTGTAGAAATTCTTCGGGAGCAGCACCTTACTTACCAAGGACACGCAGTATATTGCCAATACAAAAAATACCAGCATCCGCAAGATGTATTTTCTATGCCGCCCCATATCAGAATCCTCCGTATATAAAGTCCTTTGCGTCAAATCCATAGCCGTAAGTCCCGAATACCACGATGCACAGGATGCCGGCAAGGTAAACGCCCCATCGCAGGATCAGGTGCTGCCGCCCAAGCCATTCCCCCAGCTGCATTTTCATCCGGCTCTGCTTATAGCTGACCCCAAGAAGCAGCAGGATCGAAAGCAGGAGCACCATGGCTTCTTTCATATCCAGCCCCAGCGAAAACAGAGAATCGTCAAAGAAAATCCAGGGGTTGCGGACGGTAAAAAGCGATATCAGCATCTGCACGCCGGCCCTGAGGCTCTCTGCCCGAAACAGAATCCATGCCAGCGTCACCAGGAAGAATGTACTACCCTTTTTCAGGATTTTGGCTAACAGCTCCTCCCGGTCTATCCGGGCCGCCCGGTACAGCTTCCTCCTGCCCTCCCGGGTAATCTCGCCGACCACCTGATACATGGCGTGCAGCAGTCCCCATGCCAGGTATTTGTACCCGCTTCCATGCCAGACACCGCTGACCGCGAAGACAAGGGTCAGATTGATCCATTTCCTGACTTTCCCCTTTCTGTTGCCTCCCAGGGGAATGTATATATAGTCCCTCAGCCAGCTGCTCAGAGAAATATGCCATCGGCCCCAGAATTCCCTGACGCTGTCCGAAAAGTACGGGCGGGTAAAGTTCTCCCCCAGCTCTACTCCGAACAGCATGGCGGTCCCCCGGGCGATAAATACACAGGACATGAAATCCGTATACAGCTGTATGCTGTACAGAATACCCGCAGTCAATACATAGTCTCCCGTATAGATCTCCCAGTTGCCGAACACGGTGTCAACTATGACGCCCGCCCTGTCCGCTATCATCATCTTCAGGAAAAAGCCCCACAGGATCCACCGAAGCCCCTTTGAAAACTTTTCCTGGCTGAACCGGTTCCCGGAAAAGAGCTGCTGCCCCAGCTGTCCGTACCGCGGGATAGGTCCCTGCACTATCTGGGGGAAAAAAGAGAGAAACAGCGCGTACTTTGCGGGGTTTGGCTCGGCGGGCGTCTCCCCCCGGTACACATCCGCCAGATAGCCAACGATCTGCAGCGTATAGTAGGAGAGCCCTATGGCCTGCCAGAGCGACCCGCCGGCCGGCTGGAAGAAACGGTTTCGAAGCAGGGGCAGCAAAGCCAGCAGGCATCCCGCGGCCAGGCACAGTTTTTGATCCCTCTGTGGGACCTGCCTTTTTCGCATTGTCTGCAGCGCCAATCCCCCCAGGTACCCCGTCAGGATACCTGCCCCCAGAACCAGTATGCCCCTGCCTGAAAAGCAGCAGTACATTCCCAGGCTCCCTGCCAGAAGTATCCCGAAGCGAAACCGGACAGGAGTCAGATAATACAGCCCCAGGCACACGGTTACCGCGATATAAAATTCAAACGACAAAAAAACCATGATATCCTCCCCAAAAACGCCGCCTGACCAATATTTCCCATATGTTGTCCAACAGTATATCACATCCGAAAGCAAAAGGAAAGCAAGCTTGTACCACATCGGTCTTGAATTGCTGATTCGTAATTGTTATAATACTAATACAGAACAGCAAATAGTACTCGGGTAAAACGAACCAAGAGAGAGGACACACATGGAAATCGGTAATTTTAAAAATGAAAAACACACAACATATTTTTTGATCGGCAGCTTCACTTCGTTTCTGCTGATCAGCGTAACCGCGTTTTTGTTACTGAGCCGTTATGTGAGCAGCGAAAGCGAGAAGTCCATCCATACGGTGGGTGATCTGTATATGACCGGCATCAACAACCATATCACCGCCCATTTCCGCACCCTGATCGATCTGAAGCTGGAGCAGGCACAGGCCATCGTGGAAGTGGTCCCCGCGGAAATGGAAGATCAGGACGCACTGTATGAGGAGCTGGTCTACAGATCCAGCGTCAGAAGCTTTAATTATCTGGCGCTCTGTTCACAGGACGGCCGGCTGGAGATGCTGGACGGCAGCGACCTCTATCTGGCAGATCCGGATTCTTTCTTTGAATCCTTAAGGCGCGGGGAGAAGAAAGTCGCCGTGGGCTATGATGCCAACGGCGCGGAGGTGATTCTCTTCGGCATCAGCGCGGATTATCCCCTGCGCAACGGGGAGAAATGCATGGCGCTGGTGACAGCTGTGTCCATAGACTATATCAGCGCCATGCTGGGGACGGACGAGGAGAATGCATTGATCTTCTCCTATATCATCCGCAAGGACGGAACCTTTATCATAAGCGATACGGACACAGGGTACAAAGATTACTTTGAAAGTCTCTACGCCCGCTTTCCCGCCAGCGACGGCCCCAAAATAGACACCTATATTCAGGAGCTCACAGCTGCCATGGAGAAAAAGGAGAACTATGCCACCATACTGGATCTCGACCACAGCAGCCAGCAGATATACAGCAACGCTCTCCCCTACTCAGAATGGCATCTGGTAACCGTGCTGCCTTTCGGCGCCCTGAACGAGACCGTAGAAACCCTTAACCGGAACCGCAGCTTTGCCACCCTGCTGGTGGGGGCCGTCATCATCTCGGTATTGCTGGTCATCTTTTATCTGTATTTCAGAATGACCTGCAAACAGCTCCATGATCTGGATACGGCCAGGAAAGAGGCTCTGGCGGCTACCAAGGCGAAAAGCCTGTTCCTCTCCAATATGAGTCATGACATCCGCACGCCCATGAATGCCATTGTGGGAATGACGGCCATCGCCACCACCCACATTAACGACAGGGAGCAGGTTATGAACTGCCTCCGGAAAATCACCCTGTCCGGCAAGCATCTGCTGGGGCTGATCAACGATGTGCTGGATATGTCCAAGATCGAGAGCGGCAAGATGACGCTTACCATGGAGCGCGTTTCTCTCCAGGAGGTCATAGAGGGCATTGTAGGCATCGTGCAGACCCAGGTGAAAGGAAGAAATCAGAATTTCAACGTCCATATTGACAATATACTGGCAGAGAATGTGTACTGCGACAGCATCCGCCTGAATCAGATACTGCTGAACCTCCTGTCCAATGCGGTTAAATACACCCAGGAAAAGGGTACCATAGAATTATCCCTGTTCCAGGAAAACGACCCTCCCGAAAAAGGCGATTCCTATGTCCGGACCCATATCATGGTCAAGGACAATGGGGTCGGCATGTCCCAGGAGTTCCTGAGCCAGGTCTTCGAATCCTATACAAGGGAGGACAGTCTGCGGGTGCACAAAACCGAGGGCGCGGGCCTCGGCATGGCAATCACGAAATACATCATAGACGTCATGGGAGGCTCCATCACCGTGGAGAGCAAACTGCATGAGGGGACCCGGTTCCATGTCACTCTTGATCTGGAAAAGGCCGATTCCCAGGAAGTGGACATGGTTCTGCCCCCCTGGAAGATGCTGGTGGTGGACGACGACGAGACTCTCTGCCGAACGGCGGTGGAATCGCTGAAATCCATCGGCATCCAGGCCGACTGGACCCTGAGCGGTGAAAAAGCCATCTCCATAGTGTCCAAGCACCATCAGACCCGGGACGATTACCAGATTGTCATGCTGGACTGGAAGCTGCCCGGTATGGACGGCCTCTCCGTGGCCAAACAGATCAGACAGATCGTAGGCGCGGATATGCCCATTATCCTGATCTCCGCATACGACTGGAGTGACTTTGAGAACGAGGCAAAGGAGGCAGGCATTGACGGCTTTATCGCAAAGCCGCTGTTTAAGTCCACATTGTTCTATGGATTGAAGAAATACATGAATGTAGACGAGACCCCGGACAAGCCCTGCGACCAAGACCAGCTTGCAGGACTGCATGTGCTGGTGGCGGAGGACAATGACCTGAACTGGGAAATCCTCCAGGCTCTGCTGACGGATATCGAAATGAAGCCGGACTGGGCGGAGAACGGACAGCTTTGTCTGGAAAAATTCCAGGCATCCGAGCCCGGATACTATGACATTATCCTGATGGACGTGCGGATGCCTGTGATGAATGGCTATGAGGCCACAAAAGCCATCCGCGCCTGCGGCCACCCGGACGCCCAAAAGATTCCTATCATCGCCATGACGGCGGACGCTTTCTCGGAGGATATCAAGAAGTGCCTGGACTGTGGCATGAACGCTCATACCGCAAAGCCCATTAATTTTGAAGAAGTGATCGCTCTGTTAAAGAAGTACATTTTCCACAGTTGATTACCTTATCCTGGCCAGAGCTTCTTTGGACAATATCTTCCGGATATTCAGCGCAAAGAGCAATGTGGCTATGGTAGCCGAGATGGCATCCGAAACGGGCTCCGCATAGTACACGCCCATTACGCCCACGAAGCGCGGCAGGATCAGCGCCAGGGGAATCAGCAGAATGATCTTCCTCAGCACGGCGATAAAGAGGGAGATCTTCGCCTGTCCCAGTGCCAGGAAAGTGGGCTGTATGCCGTTCTGCAGGCCGAAGACCAGCATGCCTGCCATGAAGACCGGCATGACTTCCCCTGTCAGAGCCACCAGATCCGCCTCATTGGTAAAGAAGCCCGCATAGAACCGGGGGAAGATCATGCTGGTGGCTGTGGTAAGGAACCGGAATCCAAAGCACATGCCGATCATCCAGCGATACAGCTTTTTCACCCTGTCAAAATTCTGTGCGCCGTAATTATAGCTGATAATGGGCGTCATCCCCTGGGTGAACCCGCCGATGGGCGCGGAGAACAGCTGCATGATACTCTGCATAATGGTCAGGGATCCTACATGCATATCCCCGCCGTAAGCCTGAAGCCCATGGTTTAAGACAATGCTGATAAAGCTCTCCGTAGCGTTCATGATAAAGGGAGAGATACCCAGGGAGAATACGCTGCCCAGCACCTTTCCCTCCAGCCGCATACAGCTTCTGCGGATCTTTAAGGAGGATTTTTTCCCCATCAGAAAAGATACCACCCAGGCCGCGCTGAGCCCCTGGGATATCACCGTGGCCACGGCCGCTCCTCTGACCCCCATACCCAATAGGAAAATGAAAATCGGATCTAAAACAATATTTGCCACAGCCCCGATGAGAACGGAGAACATGGCCGTTCGGGGCTGGCTCTGGCAGATGATAAAAGCGTTCAGCCCAAGGGCCAGTTCCACGAAAAGCGTTCCCGCCAGATAAATGGACAGATAGTCCGTGGCATAGCCGATGGTGGCATCGCTGGCGCCGAACATGTAAAGGAGCGGTCTCTGAAACAGGTAGAAAAAGCCCATCAGCGCCACGGTACAGATCAGCAAGAAGCTTACGCTGTTGCCCAGAATCTTCTCCGCCCGCTCCTTGTCTCCCTTTCCCAGCCAGATGGCGGCAAGAGGCGCCGCCCCGTTGCTGATGAAAGCGGAAAAAGCCGAAATGAACACTGTGATACAGAAAGTGACTCCCACCCCTGTCAGCGCGTTTGCCCCCACTCCCTCCATATGCCCGATGTAGATTCTGTCGATGATGCTGTATAAAATGTTGATGATCTGCGCCAGAATGGCCGGCAGCGTCATGCTTACCATCAACTTGCCTATGGACTCCGTGGCCATCCTCTCTTCCCGCGTCTTCATTTCCGCCATCTCTTTTGCGCTCCTTTCTGCCTGTCCCGTCTCATTGGTATCCTCCCTTGCTGCCGCAAAAAGGGACGGAAATATCCGTCCCCATGTGTAACAGCATTATCCTATTTATAGTATATCCTGACCGTGTTTGTCAAGAGAAAGAAATAATATTGTCTCAATTTATATTTAGCTCATATTTCACCACGTCCAGCACGGCCTCCCCGTCCGCATAGAACGAAATGCCGTCGGCGCTCCGGGGCGTATCGATGGTGGCTGTCAACACCTGTTCCCCGTCCCAGACAAAGATTTCCACGCTGAACCGGTCCAGAATCAGCCGCAGCTTCAGCTCTTTGTCCTCATGGCGGACAAGGCTGCGGCGCTGGTGGATGACGGCTCTGCGGGAGCCGGAGAACTTCCGGTCTATCTTCAGTACGGATTCATGGGGCCGGAAGCTGACCGCCGTGTGATGCTCCCGGTCCTGGGCGAACCGGACTGCGAATTTCCGGTACAATTCTCTTCCCGCCGCCGGGGCCACCCGAAGCTCCATATCCACCGTGCGGCCCTCTATCCCGTCCAGCCGCAGGGCTTCGCCTGCCACCCTGATCCCATGATACTCTACTTTATTCTGCCGCAGCGCCTCCAGCTCCCGGACGGGCTTCTGGTACAGCCTGCCGTCCTTAACGGACAGCTCCCTGGGCAGGGACATCTGTCCGAACCACAACTTCGGCTGGGAGCGCATGTTGCAGGTGTCCCAGTTCTGCATCCAGCCGATCATCACCCGCCTGCCGTCCGGCGTGAGCACGGTCTGAGGCGCATAGAAGTCGATTCCGTAGTCTATTGACTGGTCATGTTCTTCCGTAAAGGTATGGCTTTCTTTGTCATAGGAGCCGATGAGGCACAGGGTGCCGTTTCCGTTGTGATATTCAAATCCCCTGGGCAGCATGTCCTGGGGGCTGGTGAGCAGTACCTGCTTTCCGTCCAGCGCAAAGAAGTCCGGGCACTCCCACATTCTGCCGAAGCGTCCGCTATTCCTGGCCAGAATCTTCTCGTACTGCCAGGAGAGACCGTCGGCGCTGCTGTAGAGCAGAATCTGTCCGTCCTTGTCCCCGGTACAGTTTCCCGCCACGCAGTAGTAGCGCCCGTCCTCTTTCCATACTTTCGGATCCCTGAAGTCATATCTACTGCCGCCCTCTGGCAGATCCTTTTCTGAGAGCACCGGATTTTCGGAGATTTTTTCGTAGTCCCTGCCGTCTCCTACGGCGATGCACTGGGTCTGGATCTCTCTGAAGCTGCCGTCTGGCTCGGGCTCGTGGAGCACGCCGGTGTACATCAGCATCTGGGTGCCGTCAGCCAGCTCCACCGCACTGCCCGAAAAGCAGCCGTCTTTGTCATAAGGCATATCCGGAGCCAGCGCCGCCGGCAGGTACTCCCAGTGCAGCAAGTCTCTGCTCACCGCGTGTCCCCAGTGCATGGGCCCCCAGTAGGAGCTGTAGGGATGGTACTGGTAGAACATATGGTACATCCCCTGATACCAGGAAAAACCGTTTGGGTCATTCATCCAGCCTGCCCTGGGGGACAGGTGGAACAATGGGCGCTCTTCTCCCGCAATCTGTGCCTCCGCCATCTCTTCGTATTTTCTTGCCTCGCGCAATGTCTGACTCGCCATATTCTACCTCGTTTCCATGGCTTTCCCGCCATATGTCTTTCTTGTCCACGCTGTGCGCTCTGCTCTGTTCTCGCCTTTCATGTCTTTTTCGGCTGCCGCTTCTCCATGGTTTCTTCTGCCATGGCCCTTGTCCGCTGTTCTTATCTCTCTTACTTTTTCCGTCCCCGGAGCCGGGGAACACAAGGGTTCCTCCGGTAATTATGAATCTTTGACCTGCAGCTTCTTGGACATTTCTTTTTGTTCCGGATGCGACTGGCTGTCCGCTTTCTTCAGGTAATAGAATCCGAAAGCCGGTACCCTGACCTCCTCCGGTCTGATCTTTTCCCCGGAGATCAGGTCCACATACTCGCCGTCCGCCTCGTGAATCCAGGCGGTCTTCTCGTATTCGCAGAAATTGAACAGGCCGATGAGCTTCTCGCCCTTGTAATACCTGCCGATGCACAGAATCGCTTTCTCCCAGGTCTCGATGGTCCAGGTGTCCGCCCCGGACACAAATACCCTTTCGCGCCTGCGGATCTCTTCCAGGGCTTTCAGCTTGCCGAAGAGCGCCCCCTCCACCGTATCCGGCCGGTCAATATTCCCGGCCAGCTCCCATTTCATAGGACCTCTGTGGATGTATCTGGAGTCCGCGGCCTTGTCCGGGTTCTCCTTGTAGGTATAATCATTGACCTGACCGATCTCGTCCCCGCCGTAGAGCACCGGGATTCCGGACTGCATAAACATATAGGCGTGGAGCATCACGTCCTTGCGGATGGCCTCTTCCATCGCCTGGTCGTTTCCCTCGAATCCCGCTTTCTCAATGCCGCACATAGATGCCGTGGTCCCGCAGAATCTGGCGTCCCCTGTCACAGGGTCCGCGTTGTACAGCTCTCCTCTGCTGTTGCTCTCCCCGGCATACCCCTGGAAGTAGTCATTGAGGTATTTCTTGTGCGAGCGCTCCTCAATGCCCTCCTCCCTCAGGGTAGGGTAATCCAGTCCCCAACCGATATCGTCATGACAGCGCAGATAGTTTAGGAATACATATTCCTTAGGCAGGGAATTCACGATATCCAGCTGTCTCTTCAGAAGCCGCACATCCCTGGTGGCCACCGTGTGCCAGGTGGTTGCCATGGTGGTCACATTGTAGAGCATATGGCATTCCGGCTTCTCCAGCGTGCCAAAGTAAGGCACCACTTTCTCCGGCTCCATGACCACCTCCCCCAGCAGCAGGATGCCCGGGCAGACGATCTCCCCTATTATGCGCATCATGCGCACGATTGTATGCACCTGGGGGAGGTTGCGGCAGCTGGTGCCCAGCTCTTTCCAGATATAGGGCACGGCGTCAATGCGGATGATGTCTATCCCTCTGTTGGCCAGGTACAGGAAATTGTACATCATTTCATTGAACACCCTGGGATTCTGATAGTTCAGATCCCACTGATAAGGGTAGAATGTAGTCATCACATAGTGGCCGCAGTCCGGCCGCCATGTAAAGTTCCCGGGAGCCGTGGTGGGGAATACCTGGGGCACTGTCTGCTCGTACCGGGAGGGAATCTCACGGTTGTCATAGAAAAAATACCGGCTCATATATTCCCCGTCCCCCTGGCGGGCCCGCCTTGCCCACTCATGGTCCTCCGAGGTATGGTTCATGACAAAATCCATGCACACATTAATTCCCTTTTTGTGGCAGGCTGCCGTGAGCTGTTCCAAATCCTCCATGGAGCCCAGATCCTCCTGGACTTTCCGGAAGTCCGACACGGCGTATCCTCCGTCGGATCTCCCTTTCGGAGTCTCTAAAAAAGGCATCAGATGAATGTAGTTTACATTGCACTGTTCAATATAGTCCAGCTTCCGGGCTACCCCTTTCATGTTTCCCGCGAAATTGTCTATGTAGAACATCATGCCCAGCATGTCATTGCTCTTATACCAGTCCGGGCGGCTCTCCCTGTCTGTGTCCATGGTTTTAAGCGCCTTGTCTCTCTCGTTGTAGAAGCGCTCCATATTGTCACACAGCTCGGCAAACATATCCCCATTATGATACAGTTCCATATAGAGCCAGCGCAGCTCGTCATGATGTCTTCCAAGCCTTTTCTCAAATATACGCGTCTTACTCATATGCTTACCTCTCTTCGCTTTTCCTGATATATATTAATGCGAATTTATCAAAAAAGGGCTGCATGCAACAGCCCTTTTCAACTTTACGTGAAATAACGCCTTTACTTCACTGCGCCGGAAGTCACGCCTTCCACAATGTAGCGCTGCAGGAACAGATACAGGATCAGGATCGGCAGCATGGCTAACAGCAGGGCCGCCATCACCAGGCCGATGTCCGTGGAGTAGGTTCCGTAGAATACCTGGGTGGCAATGGGGATTGTATACAGTTCTTTTCTTCCCAGTACCAGGCTGGGCAGCAGGTAGTCGTTCCAGAACGCCATGGCGTCTATGATGGCCACTGTGGCGATGGTGGGCTTGAGCAGGGGGAACACGATCTGCCAATAGGTCTGCCACTTGGTGCAGCCGTCAATGGTGGCCGCCTCCTCCAGGGCTATGGGCACATTGGTGTGAATGGCTCCGTGGAACATGAATGTCGCCATGGACAGGGAAAATCCCACATGCATGAAGATCAAAGTCACACGGTGATTCAGCATACCCAGCATGCCGCCGTAGAGAGATACCAGCGGAATCATCAATACCTGGAAAGGAATGACCATGGAAGCGATCATCAGGCCGAACAGAGCGCCGCAGGCTTTCCACTTGTTGCGCACGATCACATAAGCGGTCATGGAAGCCAGCAGAATCGTGACAATGGTTGAAGACACTGTGATGATCATGGAGTTCCCGAAAGATCTCCAGAAGTTCATTTTCTGCATGGCCTCAGGGAAGTTCTTCATGGTAAAGCCATGGGACCCCACCAGCGCCAGAGGATTGGAATTGATATCCCCTTTCACCTTAAACACATTGATCAGCACCAGCAGGAACGGGAAGATAAAGCAAACGAATAAAAATACCAATATCACCATGAAAACGGCATGTTTGATTTTTCTGTTTCTGGCTGCTCTTGCATTTAAATCATCCATTATGCTGACACCTCCGCTTTCTTACCAATGCTGACCTGAAGCACGCCTACCACTGCGCATACAATGAACAGAATCAGTGCCTCGGCCTGGCCGGTACCGTAATTTTTATATGTGAACGCCTGGTTATACACATGCATGGCCGCCATAACCGAGCTGTTAAAGGGTTCGCCGTTTGTCAGGGACAGGTTCACATCATACACCATAAAGCATCTGGTAATGGTTAAGAACAGGCACTGTACAAAGGACGATACCATAAGTGGAATGGAGATCTTGATGATGGACTGGGTATTGGTGCATCCGTCAATCCTTGCGGCCTCCAGCACGTCCGCGGACACGCTCATGAAACCGGCCACATAGATCAGCATCATATATCCTGCATACTGCCACACGGACACAATGATCAGACAGAGCATGGCGCCGTTTGTGGTGGCCAGCCAGGAGGTGGACAGAGCGCCCACGGAAAGGGCATTGCCCAGAGCCACGAAAGCGCGGTTAAACACAAATTTCCATATGTAACCAAGCACGATGCCGCCGATCAGGTTCGGGATAAAGAAGCCTGCCCGGAAGAAGTTCTGGCCCTTTACACCGCTGGTCACAAGGAATGCCAATATAAAGGCCACTACATTTACCAGGATCACAGCGACGGCAGAGTAGATGACGGTCCTGCCCAGGGCCTGCCAGTAGGCTCCGTCCCCAAAGGCCGATAAGTAGTTCGCAAGTCCCACAAAGGGTTTCTGGGTGGATACACCGTCCCAGCTGGTAAAGGTCAGATAGAAACCGTAGATGAAAGGGACAATGACGACAGCAGCGAATATAAAGGTCGTCACCCCGGCAAACATCATGAATTGCCTTAATTTATAGGACATGGTATTTGTATTCATAGTCTTGATCCCTTCTTTGTTTCCGCAGGCGTAAGCCAGATACGCGGCCGGCTTGCGTCTGCGGAAGTCATGATGTCAGAGTTTCCTTATTTTTAATGCTCAACAGGCGCGGTATTCTTCCAATATTCCTCAATCTCGGCCGCAAATCCTGCTCTGTCGATCTGGTCTGCCAGATATTTCTGGAAAGAAGCGCCGCATTTGGAGAGGTGATCATCCGGGAAGTAGTTGTAGTTGTCAATGAGCTTCCCTTCGTCCGCATACTTCTTTACGGAAGCAGACAAAGGATCCAGGGCGTCTGCATTGATATTGCTGAAAGCGGGAACCAGCGCACACTGCTCGGTGAGGAACGCATTGCCGTCTGCCTCGAAGACGATCCAGTTTAAGAAGTCCTTAGCTGCCTGGCGCTGCTCCTCGGAGGTATTCTCGGAGGAATCGATGAACATGTACTTGGATCCGCCGCCTACCAGCTTCTCGTTGGCGCCGTCGTCCGTATTCTGGGGAACAGGCATCATGCCCATCTTCTCGGAATATTCATAGGCGTTGAGCACGGACCAGTCCCAGTTGCCGCCGAACATGAAAGCGATCTCTCCCTCGGCCAGCTTCTGCTCCGTCACCTCGCGCTCCGCCGCAACAGGGGATCCCGCTGCGTAATTGTACTTCTTCAGAGCGTCAAAGGTATCCATCTTGGCATTCCACTTGGCATTGTTGCCCAGGTCAGCGCTTCCTGCGTGAAGCGAGCTTATGTAGGCCTCCACATCCGGCTGTTCCTCGTAGACTTCGCACAGGTAGTGCGCGCCCAGGGACCAGTCCTCTTTCATGATACCCGTGGGGGTGGTCATGCCGCCTGCCACCAGCTCATCCAGGAGTCCCTGGAAAGCATCCAGCGTCTTGTACTCCTCCGGCTTGAACTCTTTGCCGGTGATCGCCTCGATGGCTTCCGCATTGTAGATCACGCCTCTTGCCTCCACGCATACCGGGAAGCCTACCACCTTGCCGCCTACGGAGATGGCGTAATTGGTGTTCGCCACCCATTTCTCACCGCTTAAGTCGGTGGCATGCTCCTCGGCCAATGTGTAGATATCCTTTGCATCCACCATGGAGATGGTGTAGGGGTCGTTGGCGGAATACTTCGTGGCCATATGGGCTGCCACGGTATCGTTGGAATAGTAGATTTCCACATTGACGCCCTTTGCCTTGCTGTACTCCTCAGCCATGGTCTCGAACTGGCTCTGCACCTCTGACTTGGAGTTGAAGATCGTGATAGATACCCCCCCGTCTCCCGAAGAGCCGCCGTCTTTGCCCTCGCCGCCGCATGCCGCAAGGGAAAGACTCATCGCTGTGGCCAGCATCATTGCAAGTAGTTTCTTCTTCATGTTGCTTTTCCTCCTTTATGGCGCTCTGCGCCTTTTTCATGATTTTGAACTGTTTCCGCCTGATTCTCTGTCAAGCGTTGTTCCGTTTTTCATGGTATGAGCATAGCACAGCTCCTTTAATATGTCAACCGCTTAACATATTTTTCGGCAAAATAGTAAAAACAAAGGGTTTTTTCCGATGATTTTCACCCTGTTTTTTGTATATTTTTACTATATTACACGGATTTTACTATCTTTTTAAAATATGATAACCCTTTGTCATTTTTATTGACCATTGGGCCCGGGATTTCCTTTTCTCCATGTCCCGGGTCCCCGGATTATCCCCCGCATGCTCTCGTCTGCCGTCAATTGGGGCGGATGTCTGCCTCTGGTGCTGAACGTTCGGCACTTTTATGGACCTATCATAAAAAAAGAGCCCTAAGTTCCTCTCAGAACCCGGGCCCCTGTACAGGCAAATAAATTTTCTATCTCTTTTATGTGGTCTCTCGCTCCACCAGACTCACCGGCAGTACGGTCCGTTTGGGAACCACCTTGCCGGAAATGGAATCATGCATCAGATTCATGGCAATCTCGGCCATTTCCTTAATGGGCTGATGGATGGTGGTAAGCTGCGGTGTGGTAAGAGTGGCCAGGAAGACATCATCAAACCCGATGACTTTCAGCTGCTCCGGCACGCTGATGCGGAGCTTTCTGCAAGTCTGCAGGGTCTGGGCCGCGATCACGTCGCTGTTGACGAACAGTCCGTCCGTCTGGGGGTATTTTAACAGGGCTTTCTCTATCATGTCCCCGTACATCATGCTGTCGTACTGAATCTCCTCCGTGAGCAGCTCCTCGAAAGGGACATTCTCCCTCTCGCAGACCTCCCGAAACCCCTCTGTGCGCATATCCGCAGGCATAAAGACGCCCCCGATATTTCCCACATGGAGCAGATGCCTGCAGCCGCGGGCGATGAGCTTCTCCGCAGCCAGAACGCCGCCCTGTCTGTTGTCGCATTCCACCGCTGCCATGCCATTGTCCAGAAACCGCTCAATGGTGACCACCGGGATTCCGATCTTGTCGAACACTTCCACAGGCACGGTACCGCTGCACAATATGATCCCCGCCACCTTGTTGCTGGTACAGATATCGATATATTCCTTTTCTTTCTCCTGTACGTTTCTGGAATTGCACAGCAGTATCCTATATCCCTTTTGATAGGCCTCATATTCCAGCCGGCTGATAATCTCCATAAAATACGGGTGCCGGATATGGGGCACAATGAGCCCGATGGTATTGCTGCTGCTCTTGGACAGGGAACGCGCCACCTCATTGGGCTGGTAATGCAGCTTCTTCATTGCCGCATCCACTTTCTCCCGTGCCTTGTCGCTGATATAGCCCCTGTTATTCAGCACCCTGGACACCGTACCTACCGTAAGCCCCGCCTCTCTCGCCACATCCTTTAATGTCGCCATTTCCTCACTCCCTTTCCTGTGCTTTATCCCCCCGTATGATAATCGGTTATCATCTTTTCAACAGTATATCACATTATCGCTCATTCGTAAATGATAACTTTTTCATAGAGGTCGGAGTGTCGGAGTGCCGCTTGAAAAGTTTCTGTTTACCAGCAGTTCCGCGAAATGTTTTCCTGCGCATTTTGCACGAAAATTACGAGAACGCAGGCGCCATACAATAGAATTCCGCTTTTGAATTCTATTGTATGTGTGCATCATGTCGCTGTGAGCGGCGAAGCCGTGAACAAGCTTGTAAAGATAGTAACAGTTCAATGCCCTGTCTGGTTTCTGCATAATTTTAAATTGAAATATAAGATATTTTCAGTTAAAATGATAGAGAGAAAGATGCCCCATACAAAACTTAAAAACTTATCAAAGGGGGCAGATAGGAGCAGAAATGTTAAGAATAGTTCTCATGGTACTTCGTAATCTCCCCTTTGTACCCTACTGGTGGTGGCAGCTCTGTCATACGGCGAAGAATCCGGAGGCCTACAGTCAGCAGAAACGCTGGAAGCTGCTGCAGAAGATCACCACCCACGCCAACAAGGGAGGCCGGGTAACCATCGAGTCCTGGCAGGAAGAAAATATACCGGAATCGGAATCCTTTATGTTTTTCCCCAATCACCAGGGAATGTTCGACGTATTGGCCCTGATCGAAAGCTGTCCCCGCTTTTTTTCCGTTGTGAATAAAAAGGAGGTCTCCTCCGTGCCGCTGTTAAAGCAGGTGTTTAAGATTATGGGCGCTTATGAGATTGACCGGGACAATCTGCGCCAGTCAATGGGTGTGATTCAGCAGGTAGCCCAGGATGTGAAAAACGGCAGGAACTTCTTGATCTTCGCAGAGGGAACCCGGGGAAAGCAGGGCAACAAGACCGGTGCCTTTAAAGGCGGAAGCTTTAAAAGCGCCTACAAGGCCCAGTGCCCCATTGTTCCCGTTGCCCTGATGAATGCGTTTATTCCTTTTGATAAGAACAGCATCCGGAAAGTAACGGTAAAAGTCATCTATTTAAAACCCATTCCCTTTGAGGAATATAAAGATATGAAAACTGTGGAGATCGCCGCACTGGTAAAGCAGAGGATAGACGAGGCAATTGCAGCTCACTCTCCCTCTGCTGACGGCTGATTTTAAAGCAGCGAAATCCCGCTGCCGTCCGGCAGATTGATATCCAGAAGCACCAGGTCGTATTCCGTCCGGACCAGCAACCCTGCGGCAGTATCGGCATTCGCCGACGCGGTATCGCAGCCCTCGGAGAGCAGATTGTAAGTCAGCGTTTTATTTAAAAGGGCATAATCATAGTATGGCAAGCCTTTCCGTCTTTTTAGCCAGGCCGTGGTAGTACCGCATGAACCGGCATACTTCCTCATAGGTCTCCCGGATTGCGTCCTGGCGTTTTTGCGCGTCTGGTATCTCCTTTGTTTCCAGAAAGAGCTGTGCATTACGGTACATTACCGCCATGGCGTCTCTCGGATCATTGCAGGCATTGGGGAACTCTTTCAGGTGGTCTTTCATATAATCGGAATTATATTTCACGCATTCGTCAAGGCGCGCATATCCTTCCGCCTCCTTTCCGGTCAACAGATCCCATACGCCAAACAGATAGTCATCCGCTCTCCAGGGATCCGGTTTTCCCTCCATATCCAGATTCCACATAGGCCGGCCAGTTCTCGGATCGTTGTGGCCTTTCTCTGTGGCTTTCAGATAATCCCGGCGCTCTTTTGCAAAGTAGGTCTCCAGGCTGTCGATTTTCTGCCACTCCGGCAGCATGCCGTCGGCCAGGAAAACCAGAATATCGTCAAATTTTCTGTTGATACGTTCCAACATGGCGGCATCTACCGCCTCCCCGCCGCATTCGATCACGCCCCAGTCTTCATGCATCCTTTGGAAGCGCTCTCCCTGGCAGATGTGGCCCGGCACCCCTAAGATGCCGTACTGTATGGCATATATGGGACAGAGATAACAGATCACGGCCTCATATCCGCCTCCCCTGAAATAACCGATAAACTGAATCCGGGATACCAGGCCGTTCTTTTCCCGCACAAAGGTTTTGGGGCCTGCTTTTTTCATGCCATATGCCTTTGCGGCAGGAGCGATCTTTGC